>MDTG01402937.1_pt1 | contig 12505 bp, 14 predicted proteins | sample 811421 | NCBI WGS metagenome assembly MDTG01 (sample SAMN05326645, study PRJNA326480) | marine metagenome | isolation source: seawater | place: Pacific Ocean: South East | collected 2011 | reverse complement strand
GACATAGCCTGAATTTCGTCTAAAATTAAAATTTTATATTTTGAACTTGTTGGAGGATATCTGCAAAACTCTATTAAATCTCTAACTGAATCGATTCCTGTTGCTGTTGCACAATCTTGCTCAATAACATCAAGATGATTTGAATTAGATATTCCATCGCAATTCTCACACAAATCCTCTTCACATAATTTTTCAATTCCATTTTTACAATTTAAACTTTTTGCGATTATTCTAGCGATTGAAGTTTTTCCTACCCCTCTTATGCCGTGAAATAAGAATGCGTTAGGTGTTTTATCTAATTTTATTGAATTAAAAATAGTTTTTGCAATGACTTCTTGACCTATTAGATCTTGAAGTTTACTTGGTCTATATTTTAAAGCTAATACTTTTGAATTTTTCATAAATATTACAGGGCCAATCAACCTAGAAAAATATTGGTCACTCTGCTATCTTTCGATCCTGAAGTATTAATCAATACTGCTACCTGATTGACCCAAATTTATTATATCAGTAAACTTTTTCAATCAACAACGAAAATAAAATAATTTATTTGCTTCTAAAATTTGATTGTTCAAACACACCTAATAATTGAAACTCAGAGCAGTGCAACTCTAAATCACTTAAAGCACCCTCAACTTTTTTCTCCGATATATGCCCTTGTACTTCACAGAAAAAATAGTAAGAGGCGAAAGTACCTTTTTCAGGGAAAGATTGTAACTTAGTCATATCTACCTGCCTTAAACTCATACCTGTTAAGGATTGAAACAAAGCAGATGGTTTATTTTTTAACTTAAATAAAAAAGACGTTATATATTTTTTTTCTTTTATGTAAGTGGGATGTGAAACATGTTTTTGGAATACTAAAAATCTTGTATAATTTTCTTCTTCATCTTGAATATTACTTTCTAATATTTCTAAACCATAAATTTTTGCACTTTGCTTCGATGCTATTGCTGCCTTACTTTTATCATTTAAACTCGCAACATATGCCGCGCTACCAGCTGTATCTGCCATCACATTTTCTCTAATTTTATTTTTTCTGATAAACTTATTTGTTTGACTTAGCGCAGCTGTATGTGAATAAACATCTTTTATCTCTTCAAGTTTTGAACCTTGTATACCTAAAAGACTATGACTTATTGGAAAAAAATGCTCGGCAGAAATGTTCAATCTATATTTTATTATTAATGTTTCGATATTTATTGATCCTATTAGTTGATTTTGCTCAGGCACTAAAGCTTTAATATTTGTATCTCTCAATGCTAACTCAAACGCATCTTGAAATGTTCTGCATGAAATTGTCTCTTCACAATCAGGATAATTTTTTTTAATACAACTTTCGCTATAAGAGCCTGGAATACCTTGATAAGCAAATTTCATAAATTTGTTATAATCTAAAATTCTTTTGTTTCCAGTATATTTTTCACTTTAAGAAAATCTTCAAAAGTATCAACTCCTACCGGCTTTTTTTTAGCCAAAATTACTTTTATTTTAATACTATTTTCTAATGCTCTTATCTGTTCAAGATTTAAGTTTTTTTCATTTTTTGAAGTTTTTAAAGAAACAAATTTTTTTAAAATTTTTGATTTATACATATAGACACCAATATGTTGAAATGTTTTTGCAACATTAATATATGTAGATCTTCTAAAAAATTTATTTGCTTTTGTTAAATGATATAAATTAGCAGGATTTTCTGTTTCTACTTTAACGATATTTTTGTTAAAAAAAGTTTTATTACTATTTATTCTACATGCTAGTGTGGAAATTTCGGCATTATTAATAAATGTTTTTTTATTCAATTTCCTTATATCATTTACATCTAATAAAGGCTCGTCACCTTGCCAATTTATTACATAATCATAATCGTAATTTTTTAAGTATTTTAAACCCTCAAAAATTCTATCTGTACCAGATATATGATTTTTAAATGTTAGTATTGCTTTACCCCCATTTTTAACCACTTCATCAAAAATAATAGTATCCCCTGTTACTACAAATACTTCTCCAATTTTGGTTTCTACAGCTTTTCTATAAACATGATTTATAAGAGAGAGATTATTAATTTTTAAAAGTGGTTTTTTTGGCAACCTAGTTGCTGACAATCTTGATGGTATTAAAATTAATGTTTTAGGCATAATAATTATGCGTCTTTCGGACGCAAAATAGTAATACAAAAATTTGTTTTTTTTATTAAATTAATGTTATACGAATTATTAATAAAATCATGTTCTATGAATTTCAAAAAATTATTACTTCAATTGTTATTGTTATAATTGTTGTATTTGGAATTGCAAAATTAAGCAATTTAATTTTCGAAACAGATAAAAATGTTGTTGCTTATAAAGTCGAGGTAGTAGAGAAAACAGCAAATGAAGAGGATGTTCAGCCAATAGATATGGCTGCTTTTCTAGCTGTTGGGACTGTAGAACACGGCAAAAAGGTATTTAAAAAATGTGCAGCGTGTCACAGTATTAATGAAGGCGGGAAAAATAAAATTGGGCCTGCTCTGTGGTCTGTAATGTTAAGAAATTCTGGCGAATTAAGTGATTATAAATATTCTAAATCTCTTATTGAGTATAATAAAAAGTGGACGTTTGGTGAGTTAAATGGATTTTTACTAAAACCTGCAACGTGGATCAAAGGAAATAAGATGGGGTTTGCAGGCTTAAAAGATGAAAAAGATCGAGCGAGTGTTATACTTTATTTAAACGAAAGTTCTAATCAACCAATTCCATTACCTTAACTTATTTAAACAAAACAATATAATAGATTTTTGTACACAAACTCTGTTGCTTGCCTGTTGCCATACTTTACACTTCTTGCTATTAAATACTTGATCGGATATTTCATTGCCTCTAGGCAAACAATGTAAAATAATACAGTCTTTTTTAGCAAATTTAATTAGAGATTTATTAATTTTGAAGTTTTTAAATTTTTTTATTTTTTTTAACTTTTTAACTTTGTCGTTCATGGAAATAACTTTATCTGTAAGTATTACGTCTGCATTTACTACCCCTTTTTTGGCATTATGAAAAATTTTAATTTTACTATTATTTTTTTTACACCATTTAAATATACTTTTATTGGGACTATAATCTTTTGGACAAGCGATGTTTAATTTAAAAGAAAACTTGACTGAGGCTTCCATGAGACTATTTAGAACATTATTTGAGTCACCAACCCAACAGATATTTAAATTAGAAATCGGTTTTTTTTTAATCTCCTCAATCGTAAAAATGTCAGATATAATTTGAGCTGGATGAGAGTCGGGGCTTAATCCATTGATTAAAGGTATTTTTAAATTCTCTTTTAATAATTTTATTTTTTTTTCATCATCGGTTCGCAAAATAAATATATCTGCGTAAGAACTTATTATTTTTGCTATATCTGATAAAGGCTCATTACCGTTTTTTAAATGTATCTCATCAGGTCTTAGTGTAAGCGCTGAACCGCCCAATTGTTTAATAGCTAAATAAAAACTTAATCTGGTCCTTAGACTATTTTTTTCAAACATCTGAATTAGTAACTTATTTTTAAGTGGTATATCTCTATCGGTATCTAAAGTGCTTAATTTTGATCTTTTGTTTTTTCTTTTTTTTGCATCTAAAATTATTTTTCTTAAATCTTTAGATGTAATATCTTTTAAATTTATAAAATTTTTCATTTATAATTTTGAACAAACCTCGTTAATTATATTCAAAGCAATTTTTAACTCAGATTTTTTAACGTTTAATGGTGGCAACAATCTAATTACATTTTCGTTAGCTTTTATTGTTAATAGGCGCTTATCTTTTAGCTTATTAACAAATTTTGTTTGATCTTTAAATAATTGAATTCCCAGTAAGTAACCTTTTCCTCTTATATCCTTTATTATATTAGGATATTTTTTTTTAATTTTATTAAGTTCATCAATAAAGTACATTGAAAGTTTTGAAATATTCTTTAAAAATTTTTTGTTATGAATTTGATCTATAACTGCATTTCCAACAGACATGGCTAGCGGATTTCCAGCAAAAGTTGAACCATGTGAGCCTGGTTTCATTGATTTTGCGATTTTATTTGTCATTAATACTGCTCCTATAGGAAATCCTCCACCAATTCCTTTAGCAATAGGAACTATATCAGGTTTTACGTTGGAGTGTTCAAATGCAAATAATTTTCCTGTTCTCCCTATTCCACATTGAACTTCATCTAAAATTAAAAGTATATTTTTTTTATTACAAAGTTTTCTAAGTTCTTTTAAACAGCTAGTCGGTATAACTTTAATACCACCTTCTCCTAAAATTGGCTCTACCATTATACCTGCAGTATTTTTAGTTATTAATTTTTCCATCTTTTTATGATCTCCAAATTTAAAATGATCAAATCCAGGAATTTTTGGTCCAAATCCTTCCATCATCTTTTTTGAACCACTTGCATTAATTGCTGCAATTGTTCTTCCATGAAAAGAATTTTTTATACATAGAATTCTATTTTTATTTTTTTTTCCTTTGGAAAAAAAATATCTACGAGCAACTTTAATTGCAGCCTCGGTTGCTTCAGCACCACTATTTTGAAATAATACAGCGTCGGCAAAACTTATTTTTGTCAATTTTTTCGCTAATACCTCTCCTTCAGGTATTGTAAATGCATTCGAAACATGCCAAATTTTTTTAGATTGTTTATTTATAGCATTAATTAATTTCGGATTTGCATGTCCTAAAGAATTTACTGCGATACCTTGTACAAAATCTAAATATTTTTTTCCATTAGTAGAAAATAAAAAACTTCCTTTTCCTTTTTTGAAAGATAATTTACTTCTATTGTAATTTTGTACCAGTGATGACATTTAATTTTAAGACTTTATCTTATACCCTTTCTTATATAAAAAATAAGCAGTTAACCAAAATATTAAAGATAGTATTAACAAATACGAAATACCGAAAATTATAGATCCATCTCCACTCCCTATGAAAGAGTATCTAAAACCATCGATCATATAGAAAAAGGGATTATAAAAACTTAGAGTTTTTATAACATATGGTAATTTTTCTACAGAATAAAATGTACCTGATAAGAAGGATAAAGGCACAATAATAAAGTTTGTCACAGTTGCCATGTGATCAAATTTTTCAGCCCATAGCCCAGCAATAAATCCTGCTGCACCTAAAATAAACGAGGAAAGAAATAAATAAATTAGTAAAACAAAAAAATTATTAATTTTTATTTCAATAAAAAAGGAAAAAACAATTATCGATAAAAAACAGATTATAAATGCTCTTGTAATTGATGAGAAAATTACAGAAAAAGTAACTTCTGCAGATGATAATGGTGCTCCAACTAAGTCTACAATATTACCCATAACTTTGCCCATTAAAATGGAAGAGGATGAGTGTGCAAAAGACTGAGATATAAATTGCATTGCTATTAATCCAGGTGCTAAAAAAGTTATAAATTCAACTCCAAGAACATTTTCCCTTTCTGATCCAACAGCAATAGAAATTACAACAAAAAATAGAATTGCTGTAATGATAGGACCTATAATAGTTTGACCAAATACTGATAAAAATCTTAAAGTTTCTTTACAGTATAAAGAATATATACCTATCCAATTTACTCGAAATCTTCTAACTCCAATCTGATATTTATTTTTGATTTGTTTCATTTGTTTCTCATATAAATCATAAACCTGTTAATAAAATAAAAAAAAAACTTGTAGAAAACTAAATATAATACTATCAATATGTAGATAATATTTAATTTCTGATACTATATAAGGTATAAATGAGTTGGACAGAAGAAAAAGTAAATAAATTAAAAGAGCTTTGGGGATCAGGAAAAACAGCTAGCCAAATTGCTGAAATAATTGGTGGTATATCGAGAAACGCTGTAATTGGAAAAGCTCACAGGCTATCACTAAGTGCAAAAATAAAAACAAGACAAGGAATAACTAATCAAAAGAAACTAACTAATAAAATTAATAATAAAAGCCACATTTCTAAGAAAGGGAAAAAATCTAAGTTTAGATCTTTGTTGTTAGATAAAAGTTTTGAACCAGCGAAAAATTTATCTTTAGAGGAACTTACAGAAGATACTTGCAAATATATGGAGGGAAACCCCGATGATAAAAACTCTTGTTTTTGTGGGAGAAAAGTAGTTGAAAAATTCTCTTACTGCCCGTTACATTTAATTTTAATTTATCAGGTAAAATCTAAAAAAGATGATGTTGCCGACGAAGATGAGGTTCCACAATTTATAGAAAAAAAAATAAAATCCGCGTAAACTATTTTTTTAAGATTTTTTCTTTGGCTTTTTTAAATTCATCATCATTTAATACTCCATCTTTGTATAACTGATTTATTTTTTCCAAATCATGCGTTATATTTTGATTCGCCTCAAAATTTTTATCATCAATTTGCTCCTCAATTCTGTTATCACTTTTAGCTTCAACACCTCTGGTGATTGCCTGAACAGCTAGATATAAAACGAAAATTAAAATTGCTGCAATTGAAATATAAATTGAGTATATTAACATTTTATTTATTTATAAGATTATTTACTGAGTATTGTCCACCTTCTCTCCAATTATATGAATATTTTTGTATTCCATCTTTAAACTTAATAACACTTGGACATCCAATACTAAAATTAGTTATACTATTTTTTGTTCTAACATTATGATATTTTAACAATTTAAATTGATCAAGTGTTATAGGTGGATTTGGAAATTTTTGAAAAAACATAGCTGAAATTTTTGCAATAATATTAGGCATTGGTATTAAAATTCTTTTTTTATTTATACTAATTAGTAGTATTTCTATAATTTCCTTTAAAGTTAAAATTTCTGGCCCAATAACTTCAATTTTTTTTGATATTATCTCATTTGAAATAATATAGTATATTAAATTTGCAACATCGGTAGCATGAATAGGCATAAACTTAGTTTCACCTTTGTGGTATAAGGGGAATATTGGAAAAATACTTAATAATGACAAAAATTTGGTTGTAAACGAGTCCGAGACACTGAAAACAACTGAAGGTTTAAGTATAACTGCCTTTTCATAATTACTTATTATTTGTTTTTCCCCATCTAATTTTGATTTTGCATACAAAGAATTTGTAGCATTCTCTACCCCCAAAGCAGATAAGTGAATAAATTTTGTGTTATTTTTTTTGCATAACATAGATAATAATGCTGGAAATTTCGTGTGAATATTTGAGAAGGAATTAAATTTATTTTTTTCATGTAATATACCTATTAAATTTACACAGATGTCAGCGTCTTTAATTATTTGGTCTAGTTTCTTTTCGTCAAAAATACTGGTTTCCACAATATCTATATATCCTATTGATCCACTTGTTTTTAAAAACACTGATTTATGTGCATTTCTTGTTTGACAAATAGCTTTATAACTATTTTTTGTAAGTTTTCTTATAAGGTGTTTACCTATTTGGCCTGTTGAACCAAAAATTAGTACTTTTTCTTTTATCATAAATCAAAAATAGACAATACAGTTATCTCTTTATATATATAAATTAAAAATGAATATCAAAATTTTTAATGAAGATCTTCCCTCAGATTTAAATTTATTCGAGGAAAAAGAAGTCGCACTTGATTGTGAGGCATTAGGATTAGTACTCGGCAGAGATCCTTTGACTTTAGTTCAGATTGGTCTTAAATCCAACAGCTATTATCTTATTAAGCTTAATAGAGAAAATTATAATGCTCCGAATTTAAAAAAATTTTTAGCTGAAGCAGAATCTCAATTTATAATGCACTACGCTAGACAAGATTTGTTATGGCTAAAATATCATTTAAACGTAAGTCCTAAAAATATTTTTTGCTCAAAATTATCATCAAAATTGGTTAGAACTGCATCTCAATTTCATGGATACAAAGATCTAGTTAAAGAATTTTGTGGAAAAGATATATCAAAAAAAGAACAACAAAGTGATTGGGGTGGAGATTTATCAGAGAAACAAATTAAATATGCTGCTCAGGACACTCAATACCTTTTTGATATCAAAAATAAACTAAATCAAATGCTAATTAGAGAAAAAAGGCTAGACTTATTTGAAAATTGCATGAAAGTAATACCGACTCTTATTGACATGGAAATTGCAGGTTTTAAAATATCAACTTTCGAACATTAAATGGCAACAAGTAAATTATCAAAAATTGGAAAAAAGGTAATTGAGCTTGAAATAAGTGCTTTAAAAAAACTTCAAAAATCTATAAGTAAATCTTTTGACAAAGCCGTAAGCGCAATTACGAATTGTAAAGGTAAAGTTATTTTATGTGGAGTGGGTAAAAGTTTTTTAATAGGCCAAAAAATAAGTAGCACTTTGTCTTCTGTTGGCTGCCCTTCCTTTAGCATTAATGCAAACGAATGTTTACATGGAGATCTTGGAAGTATATCCACCAAAGATATATTAATATTACTTAGCAACTCAGGTGATACTGATGAGTTAAAACCAGTAATTCAATACGCTAATCGTTTTAAGATAACTTTAATTGGAATAACATCAAAGAAAAATTCTATTTTATTTAAAGCTTCAGACATTAAATTATTGATACCTGAGGTAAAAGAAGCAGCTTTGAGTTTGGTACCAACTAGCAGCTCTACAGAAATTTTGGCTCTTGGAGATAGTTTGGCAGTTGCAACCCTTAATATAAAAAAATTTAACAAAAAAAAATATAAAATACTCCATCCAGCTGGAAATATTTCAAATAAACTTAAAACTGTAGAAGATTTGATGATTTCTAACAAAGGAGTTCCACTTATAAATGAGAACTCGGGAATGAAAAGAGCTCTAGATTTAATTTCTAAAAAAAAACTTGGAGTGTTATTGGCCATAAATAAAAAAAAACTTACCACTGGAATAATAACTGACGGTCAAATTAGAAGATATAATCAAAAAAAAGGGAGTGTATCCAATTTAAAAGTGAGGGATATAATGACTAAAAATCCTATAAGTGTTGATAAAGATACTTTGGCAGAAAAAGGATTATCTATTATGTCAGAAAAAAAAATAACGAGTTTGTGTGTCCATAAAAATAAAAATAAAAAAAGAACAATTGGAATTTTACATATTCACCATATCTTAAGTGCAAATATTCAATAAATGAGTAGAAATACTTTAATTCAAATAATATTGATTATCACAATATTCCTTTCATCAGTAATTGTATATATGGTGTTTTTTAAACCTAAATCATATATTGATGCCTCGATAGAGATTGAAAAAGGTAGCGAGCTAAGCTCAATAGATAAAAAAAATGATTTAATTAACAAAAATTTTAATGTTATTGAAAATTTAGAGTATAGATCATTTGATTCACTTGGAAATGAATACATAATAAAGGCTAAAAAAGCTGAAAGCACTTTAGATAACATAGATATTCTTAATTTAACTGAAGTTAACGGCCTAATTTTGTTAACCAATAAACCCTCAATTAAGATTTTTTCAAAGTATGCTACACACAATAAAAAAAATTTTAATACAAAGTTTTATAATCAGGTTGAAGTAATTCATGAAAATACAAAAATTTTATCTGAAAATCTTGATTTGTTGTATAATAAGAATTTAGTAAATTTATATAATATTAATGAAATTAATTATGAAAACAGTATTATAAAGGCTGATAGAGTAGTTTTTGATATGTTGACTAAAGATATAAGTATCAATATGTATAATCAACAAACAAAAGTAGACCTTTTGTATAAAAATAATGGCAATAATTAAAAAATTCTATATTACTAAATTTAAAGAAGAGCGTCCAAAAATAGAATTGAAAAATATTTCTCTATCTTTTAACAAAAGGCAGATATTGGACAATATTTCATTTACTATAAGAGAAGGTGAAATTTGTGGGTTGTTAGGTCCTAATGGTGTTGGAAAAAGTACAATATTTAACTTAATTGTTGGCTTACTTAAACCAGACTACGGCGAAATATTAATTGATAAAAAAAAGGTTACTGGTCTACCAATTTACCATAGAGCAACGAATTTTAAAGTTAGTATTGTCCCTCAATATGGTGGGCTATTTCTAGATTTGACATGCTATCAAAATCTCATGGCAATTGCTGATTTAGTTATAAAGATGAAAAGTGAAAGAATTTTTAAAATTGAGAAAATGATTTCTAAATTCGAACTTGATACAGTCAAAAATATTAAAGCAAAACATTTATCTGGGGGACAAAAAAAGAGAGTGAATCTTGCAATGGCCTTATTATCTGATCCAAAAATTGTGTTAATGGACGAGCCTTTTGCTGGGTTAGATCTTATGGCCATAAGAAATTTACAAGAAACAATAGTCAATCTACAGACTGAGGATAACAGCAGATGTTGTATAATATCAGATCATGCTGCGAAAGATTTATTATCTATTTCAGATCGGGGTATAATTTTAGCTAATCAAAAAGTTATTGCACATGAAACACCAAAGGATCTAATTAATAACGAAGAAGCTAAAAGATTATATTTTGGAGATTCTTTTAAGATAAATTGATACTGTAAAATTCTAATGAGCGGATCTGTAATAATCAAAAATAAAATAAAAAGTTTTAATAAATCTATAAGTGTCCCTGGAGATAAATCAATTTCCATTCGCTGGCTAATACTTGCTTCTCAAGCGATCGGAAAGTCTAGAGCATATAATTTGTTAGAGTCAGATGATATTAGAAATACAATATCTTCTATAAGATCACTAGGCGTAAAAATAAAAAAAAGCAAAGGACATTGTGAAATAAACGGTGTCGGTTTAAATGGATTTAATTATAACAAAAACATAACAATAAATGCTGGAAATTCAGGAACATTTGCTAGGTTATTTTGTGGATTAATTGCAAAATCTGAAAATAAATTTAAGCTAATTGGTGATAAAAGCTTATCAAAAAGAGACTTTTCAAGAGTTATAAAACCATTAAACAAATTTGGTATAAAATTTTTATCAAATAACAATAAATTACCTTTAATTATTGAAGGAACATCATTTTTAAGACCAATAACTTTTGAGGAAGATAAAGGTAGCGCTCAAGTTAAAAGTGCAATAATGATAACTTCATTGAACACACCAGGAGAAACTGTCATAAAGTGCATACCGTCTAGAAATCATACTGAATTAATGTTTAAACATTGTCTTAAAATACCCATCAAAATAAACAAAAGAGGGAAATATGAGATTATAAAAGTTCAAGGGATGAAACAATTTAAAGGATTTGATTATAATATACCTGGGGATATAAGTTCAGCAGCTTTTTTTATCGGATTAACAATATTATCAAATAATTCGAAATTACTTATAAAAAAAGTAAACATAAATAAATCAAGATCAGGAATAATAGAGATTCTAAAGAGGATGAATGCGAAAATTAAACTTATGAACAAAAAATTTTATTATGGTGAGGAAATAGCTGATATAAAAGTTGAAAGTAGTAATTTTTTAAGATCTATAAAATGTCCAAAAAAACTAAACACAAAATCAATTGATGAATTTTTAATAATATTTCTAATTTGTGCTAATGCAAAAGGTATTTCAGAATTTAATAATATACATGAATTAAGACAAAAAGAGAGTGATAGATTAAAGGTTGCATCTAATTTCTTAAGACAGATTGGTATTAAAGTTGTTGAAAAGATTGGCAGTTTAAAGATTTATGGAAATCCAAATTTAAAACTAGATAACAGTTTTGAAGTTAAAGGCTTCTTAAAAGATCACAGAGTATTTATGATGTCGTGTATTGCAGCCTTAACAATGGGTGGAAATTTTAAGATTCACGACAAAGATTCAGTAAATTCCTCATTCCCAAACTTTTTAAAAATCCTTAAAAAGTTAGGAGCATCAATTAACTAAGTAAATAAGTACATAATTAATCTTGATTAATTTTATTTTTTTAAATAAAAGATCGAACTTATAAAATTTTAAATGGAGATAAATGGAAATTTATAAAGATTTGAACTCGAACAAGAATAAAGAATTCGCTAGTTTACTAGATAACCAAACAATCAAAAAAATTGAAGAGGGCAAAATTTTTGAGGCAACCATCACTAAAATATCCAACAAGTACTGTTGGGTTTATCTGGACGGATTAAAAAGCGAGCCAGCAATAGATATTAACGAAATTAAAGAAATTAATTTATTTGATAAAATTAAAGAGGGTTCTAAATTAAAAATAGTTGTTGAAAATTTAGAATCTAAGTCAGGTGAAATTATAGTATCTGCTGCAAAAGCAAAAAAAATTGAAGGCTGGGAAATACTCTTAAAGAAATATGAAAATAATGAAATTATAAAAATAAAAGTAAAAAATAAAATTAAAGGTGGATTTGTTTGTGAAGAGATAGAGACAAAACATTTATTGTTTATGCCTGCTTCACAATTGTCAAATAGACCTCAAAAAGATAACTCAAATGTAATAAATTCTGAAATGGAAGTAAAGATTATCCAAGCAGACAAAAAAAGAGCTAATCTATGTTGCTCGAGAAGAGAATTAATAAGTGAAAATAAAAAAGGTGACAAAAT
>MDTG01401762.1_pt1 | contig 12505 bp, 6 predicted proteins | sample 811421 | NCBI WGS metagenome assembly MDTG01 (sample SAMN05326645, study PRJNA326480) | marine metagenome | isolation source: seawater | place: Pacific Ocean: South East | collected 2011 | reverse complement strand
TTTATGGATAAAGAAGATAGGTTCTCTTCAATCAATTGCATTTGATAAAGAAGTCTTCCAAATTCTTTTTGGAGTATATGCTCATCAATTATCACGGCAATCAAATGGCCAAGATTCTTCAGTTATTAGACCTCCAAATTTTCGTGATCATATATTAGAACAAACTATTTTATCTGAAGATACAAATAATGAAGATATTTTACATGCAGCGGTTAAAGATATTTCTCAGCAGTTAGCTTTTAAGCTCAGAAAACGAAGACAGATTGCTAATAGAATTAAATTGGAAATCCATTATTCTGATGGCTTTCAAAGTATGAAATTTGGGAGAGTCACTACTTTTGATGATAGATCAGTAGTTTGTGTTTGTAAACAATTATTTAATAAAGCGAATTATAGAAGAAATCGTATTCGTTTAATTTTATTGGATGCAAGTGATTTTAAATCTTATTTAGAGCAAACAAATCTTTTTATTAATCAGAATACGATAGATATGAAAATATCTAAAGTCATAGAAAAAATACGTGCTAAATATGGGTTTGATAGTATACAAACAGCAGATATCATTCAAAAATTACATAAAGTTTAATGTTTGTACATTTAAATATTCATTCTGTTTTTTCTTATATGAGAGGGCTAATTCCATTGGATAATCTTATGAAATTAGTAAGTCATAATAATATGGATACATTAGCTTTGACCGATGTAAATGGAATGGGAGGGTTTATAAAATATGTTCAGTGTTGTAACAAAAATAATATTTTTCCAATAGCTGGAACTAATTTAATTACTGATAAAGATGAAGTGATTTTATTAGCAGAGAATCAGATTGGCTATGAAAATATTTGTAGATTAATATCAGCGGTACATAAAGATACAACTCTACAATTAAAAGACGTTTTAGAATTATATCATTCAGGAATTTTTATTCTATCTTATAGTTTTTCAACTTTAAAATCATTAAAAAATTTTATTCCAGATAGTCATTTATTTGTAGAATTACGACCAGGTTTTAAAGAAAAATATATTCATGAATTAGCTAAAAATTTAAAATTAGAAATAGTAGTTACAGGAGATGTTTATTTTCAATCAGAATATGATTATAAATCGTATTTAATTCTTTGTGCTATAAGTAATAATAAAAAATTAGACCAATTAGATTTTCAGAAATTAAAATCAAATAATCATTGGTTTCGTAATGAAGCACAAATGGTACAACTATTTCCTAATAGTTTAGGAGCTATTAATAATAGTCACTATTTAGCAGATCGATGTAAGAGAGATTGGACTTTTATAAATACTATCTTCCCAGGATTATCTTTAAAAGATAATTATTATTCTAATAAAGAGTTAAAAAAGAGGATATATACAGGTGCAAAAATCAGGTATGGAGAAGTTAATCAAAAAGTAGATCTTAGAATTAAATATGAATTAAGTATAATTATTCAAAAAGGGTTTGCTAATTATTTTTTGATTGTACAGGATATTGTTATGCAAACCCAATCTACTATTGGTAGGGGATCTGCTGCAGCATCAATTGTGAGTTATTGTCTTTTTATTACTCAAGTTGATCCTTTAGCATATAATCTTCAATTTGAACGTTTTATACATCCAGAGAGAAAAGATATGCCAGATATAGATATAGATTTTCCTTGGGATGAAAGAGATCAAATTTTACAATATGTATTTAAAAAATATGGTAAAGATAAGACGGCAATGGTTTCAAATCAGGTTTTTTTAAAACCGCGATCAGCTATTAGAGAAGTTGGAAAAGTTTATGGACTATCTAATGAAGAAATTAAAAATATAACCAAGCGAATTGATTGGTACTCTTCTAGGAATGATTTAGAAGATTGGATTAAAAGATGTACCCATTTTTCTAATATTAATATAGATAAAAAATTATTAAATGTATTAAAAGAAAGTGAAAAAATTATAGGTGTTTTACGTTATTTATCTGTACATCCTGGAGGAGTGATAATTGTTCCAGATGAAATATGTAAGTATGCCCCTGTATTAGTCGCTTCAAAAGGAGTTCAAATTGTTGAGTGGGAAAAAGACCAAGTTGAAGATTCAGGGTTATTAAAGATTGATTTACTTGGCAATAGAAGTTTGGCAGTCGTTAGAGATGTGATTGAGCAAATTAATTTTAATTATGGAGAAAAAACATCTAAAGATAAATATTTAGATTATCATCAGGTACAACCTGTTGAAGATATAAAAACACAAACTTTAATTAAAAATGGTAAGACAATGGGAATTTTCTATATTGAAAGTCCTGCCACACGTCAACTTTTAGCAAAATCATGTTTAGTAGATTTTGAACATGTTGTTATTTACTCCTCAATTATAAGACCAGCTTCAAATAGATATATAAATATTTTGCTAGATCGAATTCATGGAAAATCATGGAAATTGATACATCCAGATTTGATCTTTTTAAAAGAGAGTTATGGCATTATGGTTTATGAGGAACAGGTATCTATGGCTGTAATGACAATGACTGGTTTTGGATATTCTAAAGCTGAACAGTTAAGAAAAGTTATTAGTCGTAATTCAGATCAGAACAGTATTCTTAATTGGGAGAAAAAATTTAAGAAATATTCACTTAAAAGAGGATATAAGCCAAATATTATTGATGAAGTCTGGGAAATGATATCTTCATTTATAGGTTATTCTTTTTGTAAGCCTCATTCAGCATCTTATGCTATGTTATCATTTACATGTGCTTATTTAAAATCGCATTTTTCTGCGGAATTTTTAGCCTCAGTTATATCAAATCAAGGAGGTTTTTATTCATCTTTTGCTTATATGAGTGAGGCTCGTCGTTTTGGAATAAAAATTCTACAACCTGATATTAATAAAAGTAAATGGAAATGGGTAGGTAGGGAAAATACAATACGCATGGGATTTATGAGTATTAGAAAGCTAAAAAAAAAAATAGTAGATACTATTATAAGTGAACGTAGATCAGGTCAATTTAAATCATTGAATGATTTTTTATTGAGAGTTGATTTAGATCTAGCAGATGCAATGTTGATCACTAATGCGGGGTGCTTTAGATGTATCGAGTCTCAATTAACACATCGAGATATTGCATATCTTGTTGCAGGATTTTATCTCCAAAATAATGAAAAAACGCCATTATGTAAATCTGTAAAAAGTTATGATCTAAAAGATGGAGAATATTTTGAACTTGAATTGGAATCCTTTGGTTATCCAATATCGATACATCCTATCGCTAGATATCGCTCGATTGTTAGTTCTAGAATTAAATATGCAAAAGATATTTATAGATATATAGGTAAATCAATTTATTTGATGGGAATTTATATTACTAAAAAACAAACCGTAACTCGTAATTCAAAACCAATGGAATTTCTCACTTTAGAAGATGAGACGGATATTTATGAATGTGTCGTTTTCCCTAGAGTATTTGAAGATTGTGGAGATATACTTAATTGGGAAACATTTTTTATTATTAGAGGAGTGGTAGAAATATCTTTTGGAGTATGTAATGTTCGAATTGAAAAAATTGGAAGTTTACAAAATTGGGTTAAGAAAATTAGTCGTCAAAAATCATCTAAGATACCCACATCTTTATAAAATTGAATTTGGGGAAATTAGTCTTTATATCTTTGAGAAATTATTTTTGAAAAATTTTGTGCAATAATAGGATTTTCTAGTATAACATTTTTATTACAAAATGGATCATTATTTATATCATAGAGAGCATCATTTTGATCCGTTAAATTTTTTTTGTAAAACCAATCATTATTTCTTATCCAAAATGCTTCTACATCTTTTCCCATAGGATCGTTATCATCTCTAATTTTATTTGAATTACCAATAATTATATTTCTAAGGTTTATTTTTGCCCCTTCAATTACATTTTTATAAGATATTCCATGATGCATCTTTGATTTATTTAAGCCAGCATATTCAAGAATGGTTGCAGGTATATCTGTACTGTGAATTAGGCTTTTGATTATTGTATTACTTTTAATATGATTTTTCCAAGAAAAAATAATTGGAGTTCTAAAAGATTGATCAAAAATTGATAATTTACCTTTATCTCCGCCATTATGTGATCTCATCGGATCATTGAAGAATTCTTGATTTGGTTCTTGCTCCCAGCCATTATCATTAACATAAATAAAAAGAGTATTATCATACAGATTATTGTTTTTTAGATATAAAATTAATTCACCAACAGAATTATCAAACCATGTACAGTTAGCATAATATTCGATAGCAGACTTTGATAATCCTTTTTGTAGATATAATTCACGATATTTATTAGGTGCATTGAAAGGATAATGAGGAAGCTGAGGGGCATACCAGATAAAAAATGGACTTGATTTATTTTTATCGATAAAATTATAAATGGGTTCATTCGTAACTCGACCAATATCGGTTCCTTCTCCTCCCATAAATTGTTCAAACCAGTTTCTTCCATTGCGATTTTCTCTAACCCAACCAGTTGTCATTCCATGAGTAAACCCACCATATTTGTAGTGGAATTCCCACCATTTTCCTGTTTGAAAACTTTTATAACCTAATTTGCTAAGTTCTCCAGGCATAGTTTGAAAATATTTTAAGGCATGGTAATTAAAGTTGGATTCCCAATTCTGTTTTGAATTGGAACTCATTTTTAAATAAAGATCTTCTTTTTGTTTAATTTGTTTTAAGGAATCTCGTTTACGATTAAAATTATAAGGTAACATTCCAGTAATAAGAGATTGTAGTGCAGGTCGACAGTGATTATCCGGGACATACCCGTTAGTGAAAAGGACTCCACTATTTGCAAGGGTATCCATATGAGGTGTTTTAACATATTCTGAACCCATAAAGCCGAAATAAGGATAGCCATGGTCATCTCCAATAATCAAAATAATATTGGGTTTAGGAGATATGTTTTTTTTAATTATTGAACAACTAGATACTAATATGTAGATAATAAATAAAACTAACTTAAATAAGTTTTTTTTAATCTTTAATGGCAATTTAGATATATTTATTTACAATTGATTCAAAAAGTTCTTGTTTACCACTAATTAGATCTGGCTCTGAATGATTTAATGCTAATTGAGATAACTCAGCTAGAGTTAATTGATTATTTGAAAATTTTAAACCATTTCCTTTGCTGAAACTTTTATAGCGATTATTTTTTAATTTTAAATAATCTGAATTATTTAAAATATCATTGGCAATTAATAAGCCTCTTGCTAAGGTATCCATTGAATTAATATGGCCGATAAAAATATCTTCAAGATCAGTAGAATTGCGACGCGTCTTAGCATCAAAATTCATTCCACCGGTTTTTAGGCCACCTTCTTTAAGGATAATCATCATAATATGAACTGCATCATATATATTGTGTAAAAATTCATCAGTATCCCATCCGTTTTGTGGATCTCCTTGATTAATATCGAGGCTACCAAATGAATTAAAATTATAGGCAGATTGAATTTCATGGGCAAATGTATGCCCAGCAAGAGTTGAGTGATTGTTTTCAATATTGATTTTAAAATCATTCTCTAAATCATAGTGTTTTAGAAAAGCAACTACAGATGTAACATCAAAATCATATTGGTGTTTTGAAGGTTCCATAGGTTTTGGTTCTATCAAAAATGTACCTTTAAATCCATTTGCTCTTCCATATTCTTTAGCTTTGTGCAAAAATATAGCAAGATGGTCTAACTCTTTTTTCATATTGGTATTAAGTAGAGAAGAATAGCCCTCGCGCCCTCCCCAGAACACATAGTTTTCGCCTTTAAGTTCTATAGTTGCATCGATTGCAGACTTAACTTGGGAGGCTGCATAGGACACTACATTGAAATCTGGGTTGGTAGCAGCACCATTCATATAACGAGGGTGCGAAAATAAATTGGCGGTACCCCAAAGTAATTTAACCCCTGATTCTGATTGTTTTTCTTTTGCGGCTTTTACCATGATTCTTAAATTTTGTATAGATTCTCTGATATTGCTTCCTTCAGGTGCAATATCTCTATCATGGAAACAATAAAAATTAGTACCTAATTTTGTGAAAAACTCAAATGCTGCATCTAATCTATTGTGAGCATTTTTAATAGGATTATTAGATGAATCCCATGGAAATAATTTGGTTCCTGTTCCAAAAGGGTCTCCTCCAGTTCCGCAGAAAGTATGCCAATAAGCTGTTGCAAATCTAAAATGTTCTTTCATCGGTTTCCCTGCTATAAACTTATCAGCTTCATAATATTTAAAAGATAATGGGTCTGTTGAATCAAGACCTTTATAGTTAATTTTTTTAATCTTAGGAAAGTACTCTTTTTCCCCAATAGTTATTAAAGTTGACATTTTTTTATTTTAACCTCCAATTCCAATCGGTGAAAAATATATAAGTATTAGAGCTAGTATAAGTATTATTACAGCAGAATTTATTATATCAAAAGATTCCCAACTTTTTTTCGAATTTTCTTGGTCATTTTTTGAAGTTGTATTATAGGTCAAACCATTTAATTTTTCAATATTAGGAGCTGGGGTAAGCATACTTACGATAATCATAAGTATTATACATGATAAAAAAGAAAAAATTGCAAAATAAAGAAAATTAAGATCTGCAAAATCAAACCAAAACCCAGATAGGTTTGATTTATTTATTTCTAGACCGAGTCGAATCATACCAGCAGAAAAACCACCTATTAACGCTACTAAGGCTCCTTTTGAATTAATTCTACTCCAAAAAATACCTAATAAAAATACTGCGGCAATAGGAGGTGCGATATAAGCTTGAACACTTTGAAGATATTTATAAAGACCTCCGCTTGAAACTACTTTCATAAGTGGAATCCATAAAATTCCTGTGATAACGATTATTGCTGTCGCAATTCTACCAATGAAAACTAATTTTTCTTCACTAGCATCGGGGTTTAGTTTTTTATAGATATCAATAGTGAATAAAGTTGAACATGAATTAAATACAGAAGATAGAGAACTCATAAGGGCTGCAAGAAGTCCACCTGCTACTAATCCTCTCATACCTGACGGAAGAAGTTCTCTAACAAGGGTTGGAAATACTTGATCTGAAGATGTGTAATATAATTGTCCTGAATTTGACATTGCGTAGGCAATTAAACCTGGTATAAAGAACATAAAGATAGGCAGGAGTTTTAGATATCCTGCAAAGATAGTACCTCTTCTAGCTTGTGTCTCATTTTGTGCTGATAGTACTCTTTGGACAATATATTGATCTGTACACCAATACCATATACCAATAATCGGTGGGGCAAATACCATCCCAATCCATGGGAATTCGGGGTGATCTGCTGGTAGGAACATATTGAAATGTGATGAACCTACTCCTGAAATTAGATTATCCCAACCACCTATTTTAATGAGTCCCATAATGGTTATTGTGACTGACCCTATGATTAATACTAAAGCTTGCAATGCATCCGTATATATAACTGCTCTAAGACCGCCTAAAATTGTATAGGCGCCGGTAATAAGAACAATTAGAAGGGCTCCAGACCAAAATTCAATACCCATCAGTGTTTGAAAAACAACAGCTCCAGCATAAACGGTAACCGAAACTTTAGTTAATACATAACTTACTAGGGTGATTATAGTTAGAATCCATCGTGAGCCTTCTGAATAACGACGTTCTAAAAATTCAGGCATAGTGAAAACAGTACTTCTTAAGTAAAAAGGAACGAATACCCAACCTAAGAGGAGTATAATCCATGAGTGTAATTCGTAATGGCCCATGACCATCCCACTATTTGCTGCAGTCCCAGCTAAGCCAACAATATGTTCAGAACCAATATTGGAGGCAAAAATTGAAGCACCAATTACAAACCATCCAAGGTTTCTTCCTGCTAGAAAATAATCTTCAGAGGATTCTTGTTTTTGTTTAATTACCCACCATATAATGGTACCTAAAACAATGAAAAATAAAATTAAAATACTCCAGTCTAGAAGTGTGAAAATCTTCATTATATTTTCCTCTTTACATTTAAAAACACTATTATCAATTCTAATTAAAATATATATTTATAAAAAGTTTTACTTTAAATAATAATTAAAGATTATTAATAGATATTGCATCATTTGAATTAAGATTATAAAAAAAACTTATCTATCTTAAATTTATAAAACAAATATTTTGGTAGCTCAATTTAGAGTTACTATATAAATTTTAATATATTATTATATTAAAAAAGGAGTCTTAAATGAAAAAATTGATATTAATATTTTTAAGTTTTACCATATCAGTATTTGCTGTAGATGTTACCTTTACTATTGAAGATGGTACCTGGTTAAATACAAATGTTATGTATAAAGGTACTGCAACTAGTTGGGCCGTGATACAGATGTATGATGATGGTACTAATGGAGATCCAACTGCAGATGATCATTCTTGGACAGTTATTGTGGATGTTCCTACAGGGGATCATGAATGGGGAGCTATTGATACAGATAATGGAGATGGTACATCTTGTGAAGCTTGCGATGGTTCAGATGGTTGGGGTACTTGGCTAATAGAAGGCAGTAATCCTGCATATAGTGTTTCAGATGCTGGAGATGTAGAAGGTACAGTACATTATATTATAGCTCCAGATAGTGCAATTGCTGAAGGCTCTGTTGTTTTTACTGTGCATGATGGAACGGAATCGTGGACTGATTTAATGTGGAAAGGAAGCCCTACAAGTTGGGCAGTGCAGCAAATGTATGATGATGGAACCATGGGTGATGAAGTTGCCGGAGATCATATCTGGACAGCTGTTGTCGAAGGTGTTACTGCAGGTGCTCATGAGTGGGGAGCTATTGATACAGATAATGGAGATGATACTGAATGCGAAGCCTGTGATGGTTCGGATGGTTGGGGTACTTGGTTAATTGAAGGAGGTAACCCCGGTTTTACACTTGATGAAGATTTATTAACTTTACATGGTGTAATCAATTATGAGATTATACCAGCTGGTGGCGATGATGAAGTAACTAAAACTGTTTTGTTTAGTGTGGATATGACAGAGTGGTTAGATGAAGAAGGTAATACAGGTATGAGAGCTTTTAATATTGGTAATGGTGATGAAATGCAGGTAAGAGGAAGCTTTAATGGTTGGGGTAATTGTGAAGAATGTACAATGACAAGAACTCCTGGGACCAACATTTTTAGTCACGCGATTGAAGTTACTGGAATGCCTGATGCTCAGATGGAGTATGCGTTTTTTATGCATTTAACAGAGCCATCAATAGCAGCTATTGCTGAAAATTTTGATGCTCCAGGTGTTGTAGATTGGATTGGTTGGGAGACCTCTCCTCGCGATTTAGGTAATCGAAAATTTGTTTTGGGTGAGGATGATGGAACAGGTTTGCTGGAGCTTCCACAGGAATCTTACTATGATGCATTTCCAGGTTCTGTAGTTCCTGATGGAACTAGCATTGATGTGACTTTTTCAATTGATATGACTGATAATTCAGTTAGTGACTTTAACTCTGCAGAAGATTCAGTTTTTATCCGTAGCAATGATAAATGGTTAAATTTATCTCAAGGTTTTTCAGATGGGTCTGATTTAAATCACTATTCAGCAGTTGCTCAAGGAGATGGTACATATGATTTCACTGTAACCCTTAATGGTCCAGTGATGTGGCAAGTTTACTACAGATGGGGATTTTATGATGTATCAGTAGGCGCAGAAGTTGAAGAGTCTGGTGGTGGACTTGGAGGGCATCCTAGAATACGTTATATTAGACAAAACCCTGATGCAGATTGTGCCTGGCCATCATCTTATGCATTTAATTTAGATACTGTATTTGCGACTTCGGAAGATTTAGTTAATGCAGAAGTATGGAATGGTGAGGGGCTTTGTATTGATTATATGACAAATGATGAAAGTGCTTCTATTCCAGAAAAATTTAGCATTAGTGATAATTATCCGAATCCATTTAACCCTTCCACAAAATTGGATTTTTCATTACCAATTAATTCGGATATTAGTTTTAAAGTCTATTCCATAACGGGTGTAGAAATTTATTCCCATTCACAGAAAGAAGTATTAATGGGAAAATACACGCTGACATGGAATGGTAAAGATCGTTATGGAAGATCTTTACCAAGTGGTATTTATCTCTATGAGTTTAGAGCAGGTGATAAATTTCATCAAACAAGAAAGATGACATTATTGAAATAAATACTGATAAGGATGGCTCATATGAGCCATCCTTATTATTCAAAGGTGTTTTGCTTTTCTAGTTAAAAAAGATAAAAAACATCTATGGCCCCTATCTATTTAAATTTTATTTTGGTATTATTATATGGATAAATTTTTTGCAGGTATTGATGTCTCCACTCAAAGTCTTAAAATTATTATTATAAACCTTGATCAGCAATCGATTGTTTATAAAGATTCTTTAAATTATGATGAAAAATTGCCAAAATATCATACCTCAAATGGTATTATAAAAAATAAAGATGTAAGAGTTTCTGAATCCGATCCAATGATGTGGATTGATGCGATTAATATAATTTTTAAGAGAGCTAAAGAAAGAACAAACTTTTTACCAAAATTAAAAGCAATTTCAGTTGCTGGTCAGCAACATGGTCTGGTATCAATGAATGAAAATGGCAAATTGTCTAAGCCCACATCAAAACTATGGAATGATTTTTCAACTCAGAATGAATGTGATATTTTAATTGAAAAAATAGGTGGTATAGATGAAATGATTTTAGAGGTTGGTAATACGCAGAGAACTGGATATACAGCTTCAAAAATTTTTCATATGCACAGAAATGAATTAAATTTTTTTAAAAAAACACATTCTTTTTTATTAGTACATAATTTTATCAATTGGTACCTCACTGGAGGCAAAATTATTATGGAAGAAGGTGATGCTTCAGGTACAGGATTATGGGATCCTGTAAATAAGGTATGGTCAAAAAAATTAATCAATATTATTTCAAATGATTTGGGAAATAAATTACCTAATGTTCAATCTTCAACTCAAAGTATAGGTACCATATCAGATTATTTTGTAAATATGTATGGATTTGATCCAAAATGTAAAGTTGATGCAGGTTCTGGAGATAATATGTATGGTGCTATTGGAACTGGAAATATAGAACCTGGTATAGTTAGTATAAGTTTAGGGACAAGTGGAACTATATATACTATATTAGAACAGCCTTATGTTGATCCGAGTGGTGAAATTGCTTGTTTTTGTGATAGCACCGGGAATTATATGCCACTTATTTGTGTTTCTAATATGGCAGGAGTTTATAATACTTTTTTAAGGGAAAATAATTTATCTCATAAGGATTTTGAAGAATTATTAGCTTTTACAACACCTGGTAATAATAGCAATATTATATTACCTTGGTATAGTGGAGAGAGAACACCTGATTTACCTGATGGTGCTCCAGTATATTTTGGTTTTACTTCAAAAGATTTAAATTTAAAATCTATCGCAAGGGGTATTATGGAAGGACTGGTACTTAACTTATATGAAGGATTTGAAAAAATGCCAATTGATTCAAAAATAATTCATCTAACAGGAGGACTTTCATTATCAAAGTCATGGTGTCAAACTATCGCTAATATTTTTAATTGTGAGACTGTTTCAATAAAAGATGAGGGAGTTGCATTGGGAGCTGCATTACATGCAGGATGGGTTTGGGAACAAGAATCAGGAAATAGTATACAGTTAAAAGAAATAGTTACACCTTTTTTAAGGTTTGATGAAGATTTACGTTCATATCCTATAGAAAGTAATAAAAAAGTTTTTGATGACTTGAAATTACTATATAAATCAGTTAGCAAAAGAATTAGAGGATTAAGTGCTGAAAATCCTTTTAAAATTCGGCAAAAAATTATTAACGATCATTGAAATGTTTTTACAATACTTATTAAAGAAATATTTAACTCCTTATTATATTTTTTTTCTATTGATTTTTATCAATTCTTTAGAAGGTGATAATAATATAAAAGTTGAACCTCCTAATTGGTGGATTCATTTTGATGATAAAAGGCTAGAGTTAATGATCTATGGGAAAGATATCGGTAAAACTGAAACCATAGAAATTTTAAATAATAAAAATAAGAAAACTGATTTGATTACTATTGTTGATTTAAAAAAAACGGATAATCCAAATTATATTTTTATTGATTTAAATTTATCTAAAAAGTTAGAAGCGAGTGATTATATATTTAATTTATATGGATTATCTGATAATACATTTACCTATACCTTTAAATCAGGAGACGTTAATAGAAATTATGCAAATGGGTTTAATTCTTCTGATGTAATATATTTATTAATGCCTGATCGTTTTTCCAATGGAGATCCAAGTAATGATTTCGTTGAAGGACTAAGGGCGGGTACAAATAGATCAAAACCTGGTCTTAGACATGGAGGTGATTTTCAAGGAATTATCAATCATTTAGATTATTTAATAGAATTAGGAGTAACTGCAATTTGGATGACACCAGTTTTTATAAATGATATGCCTGAAATTGCGGGTGGA
>MDTG01017143.1_pt1 | contig 12505 bp, 10 predicted proteins | sample 811421 | NCBI WGS metagenome assembly MDTG01 (sample SAMN05326645, study PRJNA326480) | marine metagenome | isolation source: seawater | place: Pacific Ocean: South East | collected 2011 | reverse complement strand
ACCCAACAAATTAATCAAGGTCAAATGGATAGATGGAATATTGTATCTACTTTAAACTATCTCCCATTCGATAAAGAACTAGAAATTGTTTTAGCAAAAAATAAAAATTTTAATAATAAAGAGGGTAAAGAACAAATTTCAAATATGATTAAAGTTGCAGATTTATCAAGAAAAGGTTTTATCAACGGTGATATTTCTACAGTAATGAGCCCAAGGACTGTGCTACATTGGGCTGAGAATACTTCAATTTTTAAAGACCAAGGATACGCATTCAGAGTAACATTTTTAAACAAATGTGATGAAATTGAAAAAAAAATAATCTCGGAATACTATCAAAGATGTTTTGGGGAAGATTTACCTGAATCTTCAGTTAATGTTATAATTAGCTAAAATGGAAAAGAAAGAAGACTTTTTAGAAAATTTTAAAACAGCTATAACTTCCACAATTAAATCAATTTCTGGAAAGGAAGATATTGATGTTATTTTTGGTTCTCAGAACTCAATATCTAATAAAAAAACTGTTAAACTACCAGAATTAGAAAGTTCAAATAAATTAATTAATTACGCGAGAATCAGAGCTTTTGCTGACTCTGAGTCGCTAAAAATAAAATATAGTAATTCTAAAATTCTAAAAGAAAAAGAGCCTAACGGTAGTGTATCTAAAAAACTTTATTTAATTGCTGAAAAAATTAGATATGAAAAACTAGGTATTCAAGAGTTTGAAGGTATCAAAAAAAACATTCGTACTTACTATAATCAAAGATTAAATGACTTAGATTTAAATAAAAAAGAAAATAAAATAATTGAGGCATTCGAAAATTATTTAAGAGTAAATATACTTGACTTGAAGAATTCAAAATCTATAGATAAGGAATTTAAATCTTTCAAAAAAAATTTTGATCTAAAACTTAAAGATAAATTAACTGCTTTAAAAAATACTATTAACGATCAGCAAAAATTTAATTCCATGGCCTCAAGCTTAATTTCAGAGTTAGATATCGAGGAAACACTTGATCAACAATCTCAAGAACAGGAGAATAATGATCAAAAAGATGGCAATAATGAACAGAAAACTGATGAAAATAAAGCTAAAGAGTCCAAAGATGAAAACAAAGAAATGTCTATCGACTCTGGGGTGCCCAATATAGAGACAACAACAGAGAAAAGTGACGAAAATATAGATAAAGTTGAAATTGAGGATTTTTCGGATTCTCCAAATCAAAAAAATTTAAAAAAAAATAATTTTGGTGATAAAAAATATAAGCCATACACAGAAGAATATGATGAGATTGTTAAAGCAGAAGATCTAGAAGATAGTTCAGAATTAGATAGGTTAAGAATTAATTTAGATCAACAATTAACACAACTAAAAAGCTTTATATCAAAGCTTGCAAATAAACTTCAGAGAAAACTTTTGGCAAAACAAAATAGATCTTGGGACTTTGACTTGGAAGAGGGAGCTTTAGATACATCTAAATTGACAAGAGTTATAATAGATCCATTTAACTCCCTATCTTTCAAGAAAGAAAAAGATATAGAATTTAAAGACACCTTGGTTACGATTTTAATTGATAATTCAGGCTCTATGAGAGGCAAGCCTATATCGGTAGCAGCTATATGTGCAGATATTCTTTCAAGGACATTAGAAAGATGTTCGGTAAAAGTTGAAGTTCTAGGGTTTACAACTAAACATTGGAAAGGTGGTTCTTGTAGAGAAAAATGGATGAAAAATGATAAGCCAAATTTTCCAGGCAGATTAAATGACTTAAGACATATAATTTATAAATCTGCGGACACACCTTGGAGGCAAGCTAAAAAAAATATGGGATTAATGCTTAAAGAAGGTCTTCTGAAAGAAAACATAGACGGCGAAGCTCTTAAATGGGCCTACAGCAAAATGAACAAAAGAAAAGAAGAAAGAAAAATTTTAATGGTCATTTCAGATGGTGCGCCTGTGGACGACTCAACTTTATCATCCAATTCAAGTGACTATTTAGAAGAAAATTTAAAAAATGTAGTTAAATGGATTGAGCAAAGCTCAACAATTGAACTGCTTGCAATCGGAATAGGTCATGACGTGACAAGATACTACAAACGAGCAATAAAAATTGCTGACGTTCAAGATTTAGGAGATGTAATGATTAATCAGCTTACTAATCTTTTTACTCAAAACGATAAAAATAAAACAATTCACTAAGAAGTTTTATAAAAAATTTTTTTATCATTTATCTTTCTAATTTTCTTTAATAAAATTCTAAATGGAATTAGCATTAATGCTGCCATTAGTAATTTAACAAGAAAATCTCCAATAGCTAAAGAAACCCATGGAATGCTAGTTTTATAAAATGAAATGGAAAAAAATAAAAAAGTATCAATTGCTGAGCCTATTAAAGATGATGTCAATGGAGCCACATACCAATTCTTATTTTGTCTTAATTTGTCAAAAATATTCACATCAATTATTTGAGCAACTAAAAAAGCAGCTCCAGATCCTACAGCTATTCTTATTGAAATAAAATCTTCAAAATTTGTTGAGACTAATAGTGTAATTAAAACACCGATTACAAATCCAACGTATACAATTTTTTTTGCGATAATCTTACCGTAGGTTCTATTGGCTAAATCAGTTATTAAAAAAGTTATTGGATAACTAAACGCCCCGTAAGTTAATATTTCTTGCAAACCTAAGTATTTTATGGGGAATTGGACTAAATAATTAGATGCAATTACTATGGTGCTCATAGCAAATGCAAGTAATCCAAATAAACTAATTGTTCTGGAAATCATAAAAATGATTATTGTGTTTTAACCAAAATTGAAGCTTTAATTTTTTTAACTCTTAAGGATAGTTTGCTTTTTTTCGCCGTTTTCAAAAATTTGTCTAATCCGCCTTTAAAATCTACCGTTCTCAATGCTGCGTTGGTAACATTAAGTCTAATATTTTTTTTTAAAAGATCGCTTTTAAAAATGACTTTCTTTAGATTTGGCAAGAATCTCCTTTTAGTCTTGTTGTTAGAGTGACTAACGTTATGACCCTTGAGAGGGGATACTCCAGTAAGTTCGCATTTTTTTGACATAATAAATTTACTACAGCTATATAGTTCCTGAATCTTCAGTGGTCAAGCTCTAATTCCTACTGCGTCACCTATCTTTTTAATCTTTTCTTTTTTAAGAATTTCAATTAAGTCTTTTTTTATTTCTTTGACTATTCCAGGACCCCTATAAACCATTCCCGTATAAAGTTGTACTGCTGAAGCTCCTGCTGATATTTTTTCATAAGCAGCTAGTCCAGAATCAATTCCTCCAACGCCAATTATAGGAATTTTGTTTCCAATTTCTTTATAAATTTTTTTAATTAAAGTTGTCGAGAGCTCTTTAATAGGTTGCCCAGATAAGCCACCTTTTTCTATCTTTTTTTCACTTAATAAATTTTCTCTAGTATTTTCAGAAGTATTAGAGACCATTAATCCGTCAATATTAAATCTGAGTATCAACTCAATAATATTTTTTATTTCATTATCATTAATGTCAGGAGAAATTTTTATGATTATAGGTTTTTCTATTTTTTCTTTTTTTTTTAAATCTGTAATTTTTTCAAGCAAAGAGGACATTGCTTCTTTTTTATGAAAATCTCTAAGTCCATCAGTATTAGGCGAAGATATATTAATGGTTATATAATCTGCGTGCATATGAAGTTTATTTAAACATTTTGTAAAATCTTTAATTTTGTCTTCTGTATCTTTATTCGGACCAATATTTATACCCAAAAAACCTTTGGGTATATTTTTTGAAATTCTTGAAGAAACTTCTTCAGCGCCATGATTATTAAATCCGAGTCTATTAATCATTGCTTTGTCTTTTTCAAGTCTAAATATTCTAGGCTTAGTGTTCCCAAGTTGCATCTTCGGAGTAACAGTACCTACTTCAATAAAACCAAAGCCAAATTTGAAAAGAGAATTATATACTTCAGCGCTTTTATCGAATCCCGCTGCTAATCCTATTGGATTTTTGATCTTTTTCTTAAACAAGCTGGTTTCTAACATATCTTCATTGGGAACTGTAAAAAAACTTGAAGGCAGTATATTTATTTTTAGAGACTTGATAGCTAAATCATGCGCGATCTCGGGGTCTAAACCAAAAATGTAAGGCCTTAAAATTGAAAACATAATTATTTTACTTTATCATTTATTAATTGAATTGTTTCTTTAATTCCAAAAAAACTAACAAAAAATCCCATTCTCGGCCCATCTAATTCACCAAAAAGAACTTCGTAAATTAATTTAAACCAGTCTCTTAAATTGGATGTATATCCGTTTTCTTTGCCAACAGAGTAAATAAGTGTTTGAATTTCTTCGGGTTTAGTTTTTTGAGTAACTGTCTCTAATTTTAAAGCAAGATTTTTTAAAGCAACTTTTTCTTCTTTGTTTGGAGTTTTGTATTTTTTATTAGGTTTAACTTTATCATTAAAATAATTTATCGCATATCCTGTGAGATTATCAAGTATTGGCTGGTCTTTGGGATTAATATTTTTGTGAAACTTGTTTATAAATTTCCACAAAATGTTTTTATCGCTTGCATTACTAGATCCAACTAAATTTAAAAGCATTGAAAATGGCATTACTATTTTTTCTTTGGGTGGATTGCCATTATGTACGTGCCAAACAGGGTTTAATATTTGATCGTTCTCTTTTTGATTTGGATATTTTTCTATTAGGGACAAATATTCATCCACGGTTTTAGGCACTACTTCTGAATATAACTTTTTCGCTCTTTTTGGATTTTGATACATATATAAAGTTAGACTTTCTGGGGATGCATACCTAAGCCAGTTTTCTATTGAAATGCCATTTCCTTTTGATTTAGAAATTTTTTCTCCTTTTTCATCAAGAAACAATTCATAAGCAAATCCATTAGGTGGTCTTTTTCCTAAAGCCTTACAAATTTTATTAGATAATATTGCACTTTCAGTTAAATCTTTCCCATACATTTCAAAGTCCACATCAAATGTAAACCATCTCATTGCCCAATCTGCTTTCCATTGAAGTTTGCAATTGCCATTCATAATATTTGTTTCAATTTTTTTTCCATGATTATCAAAAACTACTCTTCCACTTTTCTTGTCCATTTCAATAAGTGGCAACTCTAAAACTTTTCCGGTGTCTGGGCATATTGGTAAAAAAGGACAATAAGTTTTTTTTCTCTCATCTCTTAAGGTTGGTAAGATTATATTCATTATGTCATCATATTTTTCTAGAACCCTTAAGAGAGAATTGTTGAATATTCCGTTTTTATAATTTTCTGTTGAGCTTTTAAATATAAAAGTAAAATTAAATTTATTTAAAAATTTTTTTAACATTTCATTATTATGTTCTCCAAAACTATTATATTTTTTAAAAGGATCAGGTATGTTTGTGAGTGATTTACCTAAATTTTCAAATAAAACTTTATCGTTAGGAATATTTTCTGGTACTTTTCTTAATCCATCCATATCATCTGAAAAAGTTATTAATTCGTTATCAATCACTTGAATTTGATTTAAAGCATTAATCATCATTGTAGTTCTGGCGACTTCTCCAAAAGTACCAATATGTGGCAACCCGCTAGGACCATAACCGGTTTGAAATATAATCTTATTTTTTTTACGTATTAGATCTTTTCTATCCTTTAATAGCTTTCTAATTTCAACAAAAGGCCATGATGAAGTAGATTGAATTAAGTCTTTATCGAGCATAGTTTAGGTTTATTAAATTTTTTGCACAAAATACAGTTATAAATATATGATATTAAGTTGAATTTTATAACTATTTAAATAATCTCAGTTTATATGGCAACAAACAAAACAGTTTTTTTTATTATTGGAATTCTGTTAGTGATTCTGGGTATTTTTATGCTAGTGCCTTACACAACACAATTAATTTACAAAGAGAATAGTCATAGTTTTCTTTCTTCTTCATTTATAACAATCTTTATTGGAGTTCTTTTTATACTAATAAATATAGAGAAAACTTATCGTTTAAACTTACAGCAAACATTTATTTTTTCAACTTTAGCTTGGCTTGCAATAGCAATATTTGGTAGTATCCCTTTTCTTTTATCTACAATAAATTTTTCAATCAGTGATGCATTTTTTGAAAGCATGTCTGGTATAACAACCACAGGATCTACAGTGATCCTAAATTTAGATGAGACGCCGAAAAGTATATTGTTGTGGAGGGCTATAATGCAATGGTTAGGAGGAATAGGTATTATTGTAATGGCAATTACTATATTGCCGCTATTAAAAGTGGGAGGAATGCAATTATTTAAAATGGAGGGAGCTGACTCTGCAGAAAAAATTCTTCCTAGAACTATCGAGGTAGCCACAATAATTATTGCCACATATTTAGTATTAACTTTTTTATGTGGTTTTTTTTATTGGTTTTTTGGCATGAGTATTTTTGATAGTATAGCTCATTCAATGACAACAATTGCAACTGGGGGTTTTTCTACTCACAATAGTTCAATTGGTTTTTTTAAAAGCTCAAACATTGAAATTGTTGCTACTATTTTTATAATACTAGGAAGTATACCTTTTATATCTTACCTTAAATTTATAAAAGGAAACAAAAAAATTTTTTATACAGATGTTCAAATTAGAGGGCTAATCTATTTATTAATTTTTTCTATTTTGGTCATGTTTTCATATTTATTGTTTATTGAACATGAGGGGTCTTTACTAGAAATATTAAGAATTTCCTCTTTTAACATTGTTTCGATTTTATCAGGAACAGGTTATGTTACCGATGATTTTGGACTATGGGGAAAGTTTTCTTTAATATTTTTTTTATTTTTAATGTTTATTGGCGGTTGTGCTGGTTCAACAACATGTGGAATTAAAATATTTAGGTTACAAATGCTTTTTTTATATTTTAAAAATCAAGTTAAAAAATTAGTATTTCCAAATAGTATTTTTTTAATAAAATATAATAATCAAAAAATTTCAGATAATTTTATAAATTCAGTAATTATATTTATTTTCTCTTATTTGTTTTTATTTATGATATTATCTATATTATTATCGATAACAGGTTTAGATTTTATATCTGCAGTTTCTGGTGCAGCTACTTCCATTTCTAATGTTGGTCCAGGCTTGGGAGATATGATTGGACCAAATGGAAATTTTAGAGAAGTCTCTGACTTTTCAAAATGGGTTTTATCTTTTGGGATGTTATTAGGTCGATTAGAACTTTTTGCAGTTTTAGTTTTACTTGTTCCGTCTTTTTGGAGAAATTAGATGATCAAACAAAATTATATTAAATTATATCTAGATAAGAGAATGAAAAGGATTTTTTTATTAGGATTTATGAGTGGTTTCCCATGGGTCTTGATAGGAAGTGCATTAAGCTTGTGGCTTAAAGAAAGTGAGCTTAGTCGTAGTACTATAGGTTGGGCAGGATTAATTTTTGGAGTTTATGCAATTAATTTTTTATGGTCTCCATTAATAGACAGGATTCATATTCCTTGGATTAGTAATAGAATTGGTCACAGAAAATCATGGATAATAATAATGCAAATTTTAATACTATTATTTTTAATTACCTGGAGTACTTTAGATCCATCTGAAAACTTGTGGTTAGTAATTGCTGTCGGTCTTGGTATTGCTATTTCATCAGCTACTCAAGATATTACAATAGACGCTTTCAGGATTGAACAAATTGGAGAAAATGAAGGAAGAGTGATGGCTGCAGGAGCTGCAATTTCTGTTGTAGGCTGGTGGACCGGTTATAAAATTGGAGGTGTTTTATCTTTAATTTCAGCTGATTTTTTCCAACAACAAGGTTTTGAAAATTACTGGCAATTATCATTTTTATTATTGGGACTAATTGTTATTTTAACTAGTGTTATATTAATTTTAATCCCAGAAAAAAGTTCTACAGAAAGAGCTCTCAAGCAAAAAGAAAATGATAATCAGATTATTAAAAAACTTAAATTTAATAATCAATTTTCAAAAATAATTGCTTGGTTATATGGAACTATCATAAATCCCCTTTCAAGTTTTTTTAAAAAAAACAGCCTCAAAGTTGCTTTAGGTCTTTTAAGTTTTATATTTTTATTTAAAATTGGAGAAGCCTTTTTAGGTCGAATGTCTATTATTTTTTATAATGAAATTGGATTTTCAAAAACAGATATTGCTTTATATTCGAAGGGCATAGGGTGGGTCACGACAATTACATTTACTTTATTAGGTGGTCTTTTTGCAATTAGAATGGGTTTAATAAAAGCAATGTTCGTATCTGGAATCGTAATGGCATTAACTAATCTAATGTTTTCACTCTTAGCCTGGGTTGGAGACTCAGAGGTTTTATTTGCATTTACCGTATTAATAGATGATTTAGCAGCTGCGTTTGCAACCGTTGCTTTTGTGGGATTTATATCAGCTTTAGTTGACAGGACATATACTGCTACTCAGTATGCTTTGCTAGCTTCAATTGGAACGGCTGGTAGAACTTTGTTTGCTTCGTCCTCTGGATCTTTAGTTGACTGGCTAAATGGAGACTGGGGAATATTTTTTATTATAACCGCCATAATGGTTATTCCTTCTTTATTGTGTTTGTTGGCAATTAAAAATAAACTTAAACTAAATGAGTAAATATTTCACAAATATATATTCTATAATAAACATTTATAAAAAGATGAGTCTTAAATCAGAAATTATTACACAAATGATTTACGGTGACAGTTTTTTAATAACTAAGAAAACAAAAAAATGGCTGAAAATTAAGATTAAAGAAGATAATTATAGCGGTTTCATTCAAAATAAAAAATTTAGCTTTTATATTAAGCCTACACATAAAGTAAATATCCTAAAAACAAAAATTTATAAATTTCCGAATAATAAAAGAAAAATTGGCGAACTAACTTTTGGATCTAAATTAAGAGCTGAAAGAACAAAATCTAAATTTATTAAATGTCAAAAAGGATGGATTAAACAAAAAGATCTTAGACTAATTAATTATAAGGAAAAGAATATTTTTAATAAAATAAAATTATTCAAGAACACAAAATATAAATGGGGTGGTAAATCGTTTAAAGGAATAGATTGTTCTGCATTGATACAAATTTTTTTTAATTTTAATAATAAATTTTGCCCAAGAGATGCCAAAGATCAATTTAAATATTTTAAAAAAAATATAAAATTAAAAAATATTAAAAAAAACGATATAATTTACTGGAAAGGACATGTTGCAGTTACTTTATCGAAAAATAAATTAATACATGCGTATGGGCCTTTAAAAAGCACCGTCATAATGGATATAAGTAAAACAATAAAAAAAATTAAAAAAACTGCAGGTTTAAAAATAATTGGGGTTAAAAGAGTTTAAAGCCGAGGTGGTTTAAGTCTCCCTCCACCACCTCTAATTATTATTATACTTGATTCGTTGTTTTGATTATAACTCGTTATAATTGTATGTGGATAATGGCGGAGAGAAAGGGATTCGAACCCTTGAAACGGTTGCCCGTTTACACGCTTTCCAAGCGTGCGCCTTCAACCACTCGGCCACCTCTCCTTTTAGTATAAATTTAAAATTAAATTTTCAAACTCTTTTATAAAATCCTTATTAGTAGGCAATTTATTTTTCTCCATCTGTTTGATAATTTCTTTATAATTTTTTTTTATAAAATTAATTGTTTCAACTAAACTATCCGAATTTCTTTTTGAAACAAAAATTCCTTTTTTATTGCCTATCACATGTTTAATTTCTTCAAAGATAATTACAGGCCTTTTTCTAGCTAACGCTTCCAAGAGAACCATTGGGTACCCTTCAGTAAATGAGGGTAATATAAAAATATTATGATCGTCGTAAAATTTAATTAATTTTTGCCTGTTATTTTCTATTTCAAAAACACTAACATTATTTTGATTAATTTTCTGCGGTAAATTTTTTTCAGCTCCAACTATTGTAAGCGCTATTTCATTTTTATTTTTTATAATGTCTAACAAAGAAAAAATTCCTTTTTCAATCTTTATTCTACCGACATAGAGGAGTTTTATTTTTTCTAAATTTGTGATTATTGTATTGCTTCTCCAATCATCATCTAGTTGGGATGGTGAAACTAAATCACCTGCTTTATTTTTTAAAATATATTTTCTACAACTTATTAAATGGGAAATCATTGAAGTAATATTAAACATAAAATGATAAATCACTGTTCCTAAAAAACCAAAAATTTTTTTGTACTCTCCGTAACCGTCACTTCTCAAATAGACTATAGGTTTTTTTTTAAATAATTTTAAAATAATACAACCAAAAAAAGTATACGGCGAAAGTGAAATGATCAGATATTTTGAATTCTCAATTTTAGTAGTTTTAATTAATTCTTTTAAAAAAGAAAATATAGATGTTGTTGAAATAATACTTTTTATATCTATTTCATGAAATCTAGGTTTTTTAGATTTTCTTGCAATTATATTTACTTCAAAACTACTTTTAAAACCTTCTGGAGTAGATTTCATATCAAGATTATCACAAAAGTATTTATTATTATTTACATAAATACTTTCATTTGAAATGATAAATAGCTTCTTCATTAAGTTTCTTTACTTATTTTTAAAACACCAATAAATGCCTCTTGAGGGATTTCCACTCTACCAAATTGTTTCGACCTAGCTTTTCCCTTTTTTTGTTTTTTTAATAGTTTTTTCTTTCTATCTCCAGCTCCGCCACCGTGAATTTTTGTTAGCACATCTTTTGAAAAGCCTTTAATTGACTCTCTTGCTACAATTTTTCCACCTATAGCCGCTTGAATAGGAATCATAAAATTATGTCTCGGAATTAAATCTTTAAGTTTTTCACATACTTGACGCCCAGTTTTTTGAGCAAAATCTTTATGTATTATCATGGCTAAAGCGTCGACTGGTTCTGCGTTAACTAAGATTCCTAACTTCACTAAATTTCCTTCTTTGTGTCCAGTAATTTCGTAATCAAAGCTAGCGTATCCACTTGAGACTGATTTAAGCTTATCATTAAAATCAAAAACAACTTCGTTTAAAGGAAGATCGTATGAGAGAACTGCTCTATTTCCTGAATAACTAAGATTAGTTTGAACACCTCTTTTATCTTGGCATATTTTTATAATTGAGCCTAAATATTCATCTGGCGTTATAATTGTAGCTTTAATCCATGGCTCTTCAATTTTTACAATTTGAGTTGGATCTGGCATGCTTGAAGGGTTTTGTAGATCTATTACACCACCCTTAATTTGATGTATTTTATAAATTACACCTGGTGTTGTAGTTATTAAATTTACATCAAACTCCCTTTCGAGTCTTTCTGTTATAATTTCAAGGTGGAGTAAGCCTAAAAAACCACATCTAAATCCAAGCCCTAAAGCACTTGAAGACTCAGGTTCATAAGAAAAGCTGGCATCATTAAGCTTCAACTTACCTAATCCATCTTTTAACTTTTGGTACTCTGAGCTATCTACTGGAAATAATCCACAAAAAACTACTGGCTTACTAGGCTTAAAACCAGGTAATGGTGTATCAATTGGGCTTAAAGCATCACAAATTGTATCTCCTACTTTTGTCTCTGATAAAGATTTAATTCCTGTGATAATGAATCCTATTTCACCAGAATTTAACTCATCAATGTCTTTTGGTTTAGGGGTAAATACACCAACTTTTTCTACAACGTATTCTTGGTCATTAGACATTAATTTAATCTTCATGTCTTTTTTAATTTTACCGTTAATCACCCTGACTAATATCACAACCCCGAGATAAGTATCATACCAACTGTCAACTAGTAATGATTTAAGTTTGTCGTCTTGAGTTCCCTGTGGTGATGGCAGTACATTTACAATTGATTCTAATATATCATCTATACCTTCTCCTGTTTTACCTGAACAACCAATTGCATTGGAAGTATCAATTCCTATTACATCTTCAATTTCTTTTTTTGTTTTTTCTAAGTCTGAAGCAGGTAAATCTATCTTATTTAGAATTGGAATAACTTCATGATTAATTTCTAATGCTTGATATACATTTGCTAAAGTTTGAGCCTCAACGCCTTGTGTACTATCTACTATTAATAATGATCCTTCACATGCAGATAATGACCGACTTACTTCGTAGCCAAAATCTACATGACCTGGCGTATCTATAATATTTAAAGTATAAATATTTCCGTTTTTTGCTTTATATTTTAATTTAACTGTTTGTGCCTTGATAGTTATTCCTCTCTCCCGCTCAATATCCATCGAGTCAAGTACCTGAGTTTTCATCTCGCGATCAGTCAGACCACCACATTTATGAATAATCCTATCTGCAATAGTAGATTTACCGTGGTCTATGTGCGCAATTATTGAAAAATTACGTATTCTATCTATGTCTGACATTAGGACCTAATTGTTGCCCCAGTTTTTTCTTCAACCGCTTCTATTATATTTTTACTTATTTGATCTAAATCTTTTTCATTTAGAGTTCTATCCATAGACTGAAGTACTACATTGATAGCCACAGATT
>MDTG01015136.1_pt1 | contig 12505 bp, 6 predicted proteins | sample 811421 | NCBI WGS metagenome assembly MDTG01 (sample SAMN05326645, study PRJNA326480) | marine metagenome | isolation source: seawater | place: Pacific Ocean: South East | collected 2011 | reverse complement strand
ATTTTCTTAACAGCATCTAAGAGCTTGTCATCATCATCATATACAGCATGTAGTGTTTTCTCAGCCATTTTTATCTCTTAATTTTTTATAATTATCTCCAGATGTTTTCAAAATTGTTTTTACTTCAGCCTGAGAAATTACAGGAAATGTTCTTGAATAAAGTAAAAACAATACAAAGAAGAATCCTATTGTTCCTATAAATATTCCTATATCTACAAAAGTTGGGGAAAACATTGTCCATGATGAAGGTAAATAATCTCGATGAAGAGAAGTAACAATAATAACAAACCTTTCAAACCACATCCCAATATTTACAACAATTGAAATAATAAAAGAAAAAACAATACTAGTTCTTAGTTTTTTAAACCACATCAATTGAGGAGAAAATACATTACATGTCATCATAGACCAGTATGCCCACCAATATGGACCAGTAGCTCTGTTTAAAAAAGCATATTGTTCATATTCAACACCAGAATACCATGCTATAAACAATTCAGTAATATAGGCAGTCCCGACAATAGAGCCAGTTATCATTATTACAATATTCATAAGTTCTATATGTTGAATTGTTATATAATTTTCCAAATTGGAAACTTTTCTCATTACAATTAATAAAGTATTTACCATAGCAAACCCAGAAAAAATAGCTCCTGCAACAAAATAAGGTGGAAAAATAGTGGTATGCCAACCTGGTATCACAGATGTAGCAAAATCAAATGATACAATTGTATGTACAGATAAAACTAAAGGAGTTGCTAAGCCTGCTAAAACTAATGAAACTTCTTCAAATCTTTGCCAGTCTTTTGCTCTTCCGCTCCAACCAAAACTAACCAGACTATAAATCTTTTTTTGAAAAGGCTTAACTGCTCTATCTCTAATCATTGCAAAATCTGGAAGTAATCCTGTCCACCAAAAAACAAGAGAAACTGACAAGTAAGTAGAAATTGCAAATACATCCCACAGCAATGGAGAATTAAAATTAACCCATAAAGAACCATATGCATTAGGAATTGGCAAAGTCCAAAAAGCAACCCAAGGTCTTCCCATGTGAATTATAGGGAACAATCCTGCCTGAATAACTGAAAAAATAGTCATTGCTTCTGCCGACCTATTAATTGCAAATCTCCATTTTTGTCTAAAAAGTAATAGTACTGCTGAAATAAGAGTTCCTGCATGACCTATTCCAATCCACCAAACAAAATTGGTAATATCCCAAGCCCAACCTACAGTTTTATTTAGTCCCCAAACACCAATTCCTGTTGATATCGTATAAATTATACAGCCTAATCCCCACAAAAATAATATCATGGAAATAGAAAAAACTATCCACCATTGTTTATTAGCTTTCCCCTCAACAGCATTTGATATATCAACTGAAACGTCATGATATGACTTACTCCCTGTTACAAGAGGTTTTCTAATCGGTGCTTCATAATGAGATGCCATATCTTAAAATTCTTTTATAATTATATAATTATGTTTCATCTGTATTTCTAACTTTTACATGATAAAAAACATTAGGTTTTGTGCCTACACTTTCTAATAAATGATAAACCCTATCATTCGTTTTTAAAACTGAAACTTGACTTTCTTTATCATTAATATCCCCGAACTTCATGGCTCCAGTAGAACATGCAGCTGAACATGCACATGTATCATTAAATTCTCCCTTTTCAACAGCTCTTCCTTCTCTTTTTGCTTTAAGAATAACTGCTTGTGTAGACTGAATACAAAAAGAACATTTTTCCATAACTCCTCTAGATCTTACAACAACATCTGGATTTAATACCATTTTGCCTAAGTCATCATTCATATTAAAATCAAACTCATCATTGTTATTATATAAGAACCAATTAAATCTTCTGACTTTATAAGGGCAATTATTAGCACAATATCGTGTGCCTATACATCTATTATATGCCATATGATTTTGCCCCTGTCTTCCATGAGAAGTTGCAGCAACTGGACAAACTGTTTCACAAGGAGCGTGGTTACAATGTTGACACATAACTGGCTGAAAAACTACCTGTGGATTTGATGAGGGCTCTTCCATTTCTCCAAAAATTGAAAGAGAATCATTTAAGCCACTAATAGCATCCTTTTTGTTATTATCCTCTTCAAAAGAATCTCTAGAAGAATAATACCTATCAATTCTTAACCAATGCATATCTCTTGATCTTCTTACTTCTGTCTTACCAACAACAGGAACATTATTTTCTGCATGACAAGCAATTACACAAGCACCACATCCTGTACAAGCATTTAAGTCTATTGATAAATTAAAATGATGGCCAATTGATCTATCAAATTCATCCCATATATCTACTTCTGGAGAATTAACAGGAGTTTCTATATGATTTAAAGAAACTTTTGTTACTGAATTCCATTCTTCAACATCTTTTGTATTAAAAACCTCAAGGCTTGTCTCTTTAATAATATCTCCTCTTCCCATTAAGGTATTATGTAATTGAACACAGGCAAATTCATGATTATCATCAACTGAATCAATTTCAATATTTTGAAATGAATTAAAATTATGATACAATTTATAAGCATTAACCCCAACTTGCATCTCTTCTTTCATTCCTTTATTTTTCCCATATCCAAAAGCAAGTCCTACTGAACCTTTAGCTTGACCTGGCTGAATAATAACTGGCACTTTTAAATTAATTCCATTTGCCTTAATCTTTGCATAATTACTGTCTAACGCTCCGTTGGAAACATTATAATTTTTTAATCCCAATACTTTAGCATCAGCCTTAGAAACAGTTAAATAGTTATCCCAAGAAACTCTAGTAATTGGATCAGGGAATTCTTGAAGCCATGGATTATTTGCTTGTTGACCATCTCCTAAACCAGTTTTAGAATATAAAACTAACTCTAAGCCTAAAGATTTAGAACTTGAAAGTTTGTTAGCTGAAACACTATAATTATATGATATATTTTTTAATTGTTTATTATTAGTAGATTTAAAAAATCCATCATGTAAAGCTTTATTCCAGCTTGTATTATTTAGAATATTATTTTCCCAATTATTTTTAATAAAATCATAAAAACTACTATCAGATCCCATCCATTTTAGTAAACAATCCTGAAATTGCATTGTATTAAAAAGAGGTCTTATTGTTGGCTGTGTTAGACTATAATTGCCACTTACCATTTCATTATCTCCCCATGACTCAAAATAATGCGGAGCCGCAGCTACCCATTTAGATTCTATAGCAGTTTCATCATTTTTCATTGAGAAACAAACTGAGAAATTAGCTTTTTTAATTCCAGAAATAAAATCATCAGAATTTGCTAAAGTATATACAGGATTAACTCCACACATTATTATACCCTTAACTTCTCCATTATTTAAGTCCTTAATAAGTTTTAATACTTCTTTATCATTTCCATTTCTAATTAATGATAATTTATCCTTTTTATAAGATAAGCTTTCTAATAAATCATTAATAGCATAGGTCAATAAATGTGCGTCAACATCGTCTATGCCTGTTATTATTATTCCTTTTTTTCCTGCATTAATTAAAGATTCTGCTACTTTTTTAATAGATAAATCTATATTTTCTGGCAATATTCCACCAACATTATAACCAGAAATATATCCATAAATTTTAGCTAATGCTATTTTTTGTTGAGTAGGAGTTAACATAATCCTTTTATCAGCATTTGCCCCAGAAATACTCATATTGGATTCCAGTTGAAAATGTTTAGACATTTTTGCTTTATTCTTTTTATTTTTTATAGGAACTCTTCCTTTAACATAACCTAAATCATGTCCTCCTCCTTGCCAATCCCCTAAAAAGTCTGCGCCTACAGAAACAATAACATCTGCATAAGAAAAATCATAAGAAGGTAAAGCTCTTTGGCCATAGGCAATTTCAAAAGCATCTAAAGCAGTTGATTCAGAAATAGCATCATATACTATGTGTTTTACATTTGGATACTTTCTTTTAAAATCTTTTATAATTTTTGATGTAGAAGGACTGGCAAAAGTTTGAGTTAAAAGGGCAACTGAAGAATTATTGGCTTTCATTAATTCCAACTCATCTATAATATTTTTATTTAATTCATCCCAACTTATATCTTCACCTTCAAGCATAGGTCCCTTTAATCTTAAACTATCATACATGGATAGTACAGAAGCCTGAACCCTTGCGTTCGCTGAGGACTTAACTTCTGCCTTTGTATTGTTTTCAATTTTGATAGGTCTTCCTTCCCTAGTTTTAACAAGAACATTAGCAAAATCAAACCCATCAGCAATAGAAGTTGCATAAAAATTTGAAATTCCAGGAATAATTCTTTCTGGTTGAACAACATAAGGAATAGAGCGATTAACAGGCCCTTCGCAACTTGCTAGTGTAGCAGCAGCAGTACTAAAGCCAAGATATTTTAAAAAGTCCCTTCTATTTGTATTTGTGTTTTTAAGATGTTTTTGATCTAACAAAAATAAATCTGATGGCAATTTATCAACAAATTCCTTATTTTTTAGATCATCAATCATCTTATTATCAGATGATAACTCTACTTCACTTTTCCAATATTTTTTATGGTCCCCCATCTAACAAATATATTTCATTAATAGTGACATTTTCCACATTCTAAGCCGCCCATTTGAGCGACAGTAAGCTCTTCAACACCATACTTTTTTGATAATTCTTCATGAATTTTAGTATAATATTCATTGTCTTTTACCTTGACATTAGTTTCTTTATGACAATTTAAACACCAACCCATTGTCAATGGAGAGTGTTGATATAAAACTTCCATTTCTTCAACTGGTCCATGACATTTATTGCAATCTACACCAGCTACTGTTACATGCTGAGCATGACTGAAATAAACAAAATCAGGAAGATTATGAATTCTGACCCATTTTACTGGTTCTGTATCTCCAGTATAGCTCTGAGAATTTTCATCCCATCCTACAGCTTTATAAAGTTTTTTAATTTCATTTGTATAGAAGTCCCGAGTGTAACCTTTCTCTAAATCCTCGTCTCCATTATATTCAGCAATATTTTCGTGACAATTCATACAGACATTCAATGATGGTATTCCAGAATGTTTAGATTTGTTCGCTGAAGAATGACAATATTGACATTCTATTTGGTTATCACCAGCATGAATCTTATGTGAATAATGGATAGGCTGTATTGGCATATATCCTTGATCTACCCCAATTTGAAGCATATATTGAAAAGCAAAATAGGTGCTGGATAATAGCAATATTGCAACGGAGACTATTACTAAAAATTCATTTTGAATAAAAGCTTTTCCAATTGGGATCCCTTTTTTATTATTTTTTTTATCAATTCCTAAATCATTTTGTATAAGAAGATTTTTTAAGGTTTTATTTATTAAGACTAAAAGGATTACAAGTACAATTAAGACAAAAGACAAAAGAATTAAAATGATATCATTAGTAGAGTCCGAGCTTGTAACTTCAGCATTTGAAGATATATTAGCAACTGCAGCTGGTTTAGGAGGAATATAATCAGAGTATGCTAAAATATTATCAATATCATTATTTGATAGCTGTGGGAAAGAATTCATTGCAACCTTATTATATTCCTCATAAATAGCAATTGCATCTGAATCACCGGATTTTATCATTGATGCACTATTTTTAATCCAAGAATAAAGCCATTCTTTTTCGTACTTTTCAGAAACTCCCCTAAGAGCTGGGCCAATTAATTTTTTGTTAACCTTATGACAAGATGCACAATTAGCATTGAATAAAGATTTTCCTTTAGCGATATCGGGTTCTTGAGCAGAAATATTAAAAGGTAGAAGGAATAAAATGTAAGCGAAAAAAGTCATGAACCGAGCCTTAGAAAAGAGGTTAGAAAAACTTTTCAAAAATGTGCTATTTTCTTTCACTAACAACTAAAAAAATTGTTTCAAAATTTTGGGGTCAAAAATACAACACAAAAACCTTTTTAGAAACCTCTGTTGTCATCTTATTTTTAATTTATAATCATTCTAAATAAAGACATATATAAATGTAATCTATTATAAAAAAAATAGCACATATATTTGTATTATGATAAAGCTCTCAAAGCTCTTTGTTATTTTTCTTATAAACTTAAATTTATCCTACAACTTTAGTCAAGATGGCAATGTTAAGTTAAACCAAGATCACAAGTTGATTAAATTAATGGAATTGAAAAAAGAGGTTAATACAGAAACATTTACTTCTGGTCAATATACAATTCAAGTATTCAATGGAAAGTATGACGAAGGATCCGAATTAATGGATAAGTTAATCTTCGAAAAAAAATTTGAGGATGTTTTTTTTAGTTTTGAAACTCCATATTACAAAATTAGAATTGGGAAATATGTGTCAAAATTAGAAGCAATAAAAAAGCTTCAAATTATAAAGAGGACTTTCCCGTCAGCTTTTATATTAAAACCTAATTAATTATTTGCTTTTCTTCTTAATTTCAACTTCAGAAAATGCTTCAATTACATCGCCAATAATTATATCATTATAATTATTTATTTGGATTCCACAATCATATCCCTTTGCAACTTCTTTAACATCATCTTTAAATCTTTTTAAAGAAGCTAAAGTTCCTGACATCAAAACAACTCCTTCTCTAATTAATCTTATATTAGAATTTCTAAAAATTTTCCCATCTGTAATCATGCAGCCGGCAATTGTACCAACCTTTGAAATCTTAAAAGTCTCCCTTATTTCAGCATTACCAGTAACCTCCTCTTTAAATTTAGGAGAAAGCATTCCTTCCATAGCATCTTTTAGATCATTTATTGCATCGTAAATAATAGAATAATTTCTAATATCTATTTCTTCCTTATCTGCAATTTGCCTCGCATTTCCTGTAGGACGAACATTAAAGCCTATTATAATTGCATCAGATGCTGAAGCTAATAATACATCTGACTCCGTAATCGCTCCTACAGCTTTATGAATAATATTTACATGTATCTCTTCAGTGGAAAGTTTTTGAAAAGAATCAGTTAATGCTTCTACAGAACCATCAACATCTCCCTTAAGAATAATGTTTAATTCTTTAAAATCTCCAAGAGCAATTCTTCTGCCAATCTCATCAAGAGTAATATGTTTTTGAGTTCTAACAGACTGTTCTCTAACAAGCTGCATTCTTTTTACAGCTATTTGTTTAGCTTCTTTTTCGTTTTCAAAAACATTAAATTTATCTCCAGCTTGTGGAGCTCCATCAAGACCAAGAACAGAAACAGGAATTGAAGGTCCAGCTTCATTAACTGAATTTCCTCTTTCATCTTGCATTGCTTTAATTTTACCGCTGTGCTGTCCAGCTAAAAGATAATCTCCAATTTTTAAAGTTCCTGATTGAATTAAAATAGTAGATATATAACCTTTACCTTTATCTAAAAATGCTTCTACAACTGTTCCAACAGCTGCCTTATTTGGATTAGCTTTTAGTTCTAAAAATTCTGCTTCTAGAAGCACTTTTTCTAATAGCTCATTAACCCCAGTTCCTTTTAATGCAGAAACATCTTGTGATTGAATCTTTCCTCCCCATTCTTCTATAAGAAGATTCATCTTAGAAAGGCTTTCTTTTATTTTATCTGGATTAGAGTTTTCTCTATCTATTTTGTTAATTGCAAAAATTATAGGAACTCCTGCAGCTTGAGCATGACTAATTGCCTCTTTAGTTTGTGGCATGACATCATCATCTGCTGCAATTACAATTATTACTAAATCTGTCACTTGAGTTCCTCTTGCTCTCATAGCAGTAAATGCTTCATGTCCAGGTGTATCTAAAAAAGTGATTTTTTGCCCATCTTTCAGCTCCACATTATATGCTCCAATATGTTGCGTAATTCCTCCTGATTCACCAGCTATAACATTCTCCTCTCTAATGAAATCTAATAATGAAGTTTTTCCATGATCTACATGTCCCATAACCGTTACAATTGGAGCCCTTGGAAGTAGATCTTCAGGTGCATCAACAAGTTCCTGAATTGACTCTTCAATATCTGCTGTTACAAATTCTACTTCATAGCCAAATTCATCTGCAACAATAGTCAAAGTTTCCGCATCTAGTCTTTGATTCATGGTAACCATAATTCCAAGTGACATACATGCTGAAATAATTTCTGTTGAAGTAATTTCCATCATTGTTGCAACTTCTCCAACTGTAATAAACTCTGTAACTTTAATTGTTTTTTTATCAGCTTCCGTTAATGCTAAATCCTCTTCAGATTTTAATTTATGTGAATCTCTTTTTTCTTTTCTGTATTTGGCTCCTTTTGATGTTGATGATTTCCCTTGAAGTTTTTCTAAAGTTTCTCTAATCTGCTTCTGAACATCTTCATCAGAAGTTTCAACAGAAGCATTTTTTGTTTTGCTTTGTTTAGTAAATTTTTTGTTAGTTTTTGGAACATCTTTATTAATTCTAATTCTTTTCCTTTTTTGGGGAGGAATTGATGTTTTACTATCAGATTTTGGAGTATCAATCTTATCCAAATCTAATTTGTCTCCAACAGTTTTTAGTCCGCTTAGCTTTTTGTATTGAGTTTTTATTTTTGAGTCTGCTTCTTTATTTTCTACAACCTCATTAATTTCATTATCAATTTTTGATTTTTTTTCTTTTGATGTTTCTTTTTCAGTTTCTTTTATAGGAGCTTTAGGATTAAGGTTTTCTAAATCAATTTTTCCAATTTTAACAGGTTTATTTATTTCTGCTCTTCCTTGAATTATAGCTCTTTTTATCTTTAATTTTTCTTCCTGTTCTTTTTCTAATTTTAATCTTAATTCTTCTTTTTCTTTTCTCTTTTCTTCGCTTAAATCATGAGATTCCACTTTACTAGATTTATCTGAACGAAATTCTTCCAATAAAAAGTTATATTCACCTGAAGAGATTTTAGTAGTTGGCCTAGCCTCTATCTCATGTCCCTTAGAAGCTAGAAATTCAACTGCTCTATCTAATGAGATATTAAACTCTCTTAAAACTTTATTTAATCTTATCAATTTAACCTCACTCATATAATTTATTATTTATTCTGAGAATTCCGCACTTAAGACTTTTCTTATTTCTAAAATAGTTTCCTCTTCTAAATCTGTTCTTTTAATTAAATCTTCAACATCTTGTTCCAAAACACTTTTAGCAGTGTCTAATCCCGCTTTCTTAAGCTCTTCTAAAACCCAATCTTCAATTTCGTCTGAGAACTCTGTTAATTCAACATCTTCTTCAGCACCCTCTCTATATACATCAATTTCATATCCTGTTAGCTGACCTGCCAACCTAATATTAAATCCTCCTCTTCCAATTGCTTTTGAAACCTGTTCTGGATCCATAAAAACTTCAACTGTTTTATTTTCTCCATTAATTTTTAATGAAGAAATTTTAGCTGGACTTAACGCTCTAGTAATCAATAATTGGATATTATTTGTATAATTAATAACATCTATATTTTCATTCCCCAATTCTCTAACAATACCATGTATTCTAGACCCTTTCATTCCTACACAAGCTCCTACAGGATCTATCCTATCATCATAGGAGTCTACTGCTACTTTTGCTTTCTCACCAGGGATTCTAACGACTTTCTTAACTGAAATCAATCCATCAAAAACTTCTGGAATATCTTGTTCAAATAACTTCTCTAAAAACTTTGGAGAAGTTCGTGACATTACTATAGAAGGTTTGTTCCCTTTTAATTCTACAGATTCTATAATCCCCCTTATAGAGTCTCCCTTTCTATAAAAGTCAGATGGGATCTGTCTATCTTTTGGCATAATTAATTCATTTCCCTCATCATCTAAAAGTATAACAACATTATGTCTTATATGATGAACTTCTGCGGTATATATTTCTCCAATCAAATCAATAAATTGTTTATATATAATACCATTATCATGTTCATTTATTCTTGAAACCAAGTTTTGTCTGAGAGCCAATACAGTTCTTCTGCCTAAATCAATTAGTTTAACTTCTTCCGAAACATCTTCACCAACCTCAAAGTCTGGTTCAATTTTTCTAGCTTCAGAAAGAGAAATTTCTTGATTTTCATCCTCCACTGCATCATCTTCTACAACAATTCTATTTCTCCAAATTTCTAAATCTCCTTTATCAGGATTTATAATTATATCGAAATTGTCATCATCTCCATATTTTCTTTTTAAGGTATTTCTAAAAACCTCTTCTAGAATTGACATAAGAGTAACTCTGTCAATAAACTTTTCATCTTTAAATTCTGAAAATGATTCGATTAAGGCTAAATTTTCCATTTACTATAATTTTATTCTAATTAAATTCTAATTAATAAAGAGGGGGACAATGTCCCCCTTCTTTTTTTCAATAATGCTGTGCGAATATACAAAATTCTTACATAAATTATACTTTACAACATTCTTAATAATTAAATTGTTGGCCTACTAGGGCTCGAACCTAGACTCTTCTGGACCAAAACCAGACGTGTTACCAGTTACACCATAGGCCAATACAATGCTCGGCAAATTTAATATAAAGTTTTTGCTGAGCAAATTAATTATATTTAAAAATATCTTTAAAAATTTAATAATTAATATTGTTTAAATTCGCTTTCAAAACAAATTAGAATGAATGCAAATAAGTTTAATAAATGGAATAAAATTATTGCTTCTATTGCATTTCTTATTGCTTTAATAACATATTCTCTAACTGTTGAACCAACAGCCAGTTATTGGGATTGTGCTGAATATATCTCTACATCTGCAAAACTTCAAATCGGCCATCCTCCAGGGGCTCCATTATTTCAAATGTTAGGGGCATTTTTTTCATCTTTTTCTACTGATTTAGATAAAATAGCTCTAACAGTAAATATGATGTCTGTTATTGCGAGCGCTTTAACTATCCTCTTTTTATTTCTAACTATTACAATAATTGGAAAAAAAATATTAATCAAAGATTCTAAATTTACTAATTCTAATACGATCTTAATCCTTGGCTCTTCATTACTAGGGTCTCTATGTTTTACTTTTTCTGATAGTTTTTGGTTTAATGCAGTAGAAGCCGAAGTTTATGCTATGGCTACAATGATTATGGCATTACTTTTTTGGCTTGGATTTAAATGGGAAGAAAATATGGATAAAGAGGGTGGGGATAAATGGCTAATTCTAATTTCCTTTGTTGTTGGCTTATCTTTTGGAGTTCATTTTATGGGATTACTAGCAATTCCTGCAATTGGTATGATTTATTTTATTAAAAAAAATCCCTCTCCAACTATTCAAAGTTTTATAGCTGCAAATATTATTTCTATTGCAATTTTATTATTTATTTTTAAATTATTATTGCCCTCAACGTTAGGGCTTTTTGGAAACTTAGAAGTCTTTTTTGTAAATAATTTAGGGCTACCTTTTAATTCAGGAACTATTTTTTCTGGATTATTCATTGTAGTTTTATTTTATCTTGGGATTAAAACTTCAAGAGAAAAAAATTGGGTTAGAACAAACACTTTTTTACTATGTATAATGTTTGTTTTTATTGGTTTTTCTTCATGGCTAATGATTCCAATAAGATCCAATGCTAATACCGTTATTAATGAAAATGCCCCTTCAGATGCAAGAGCATTACTTGCTTACTATAACTTGGAACAATATCCTGACACACATATTTTTTATGGCCCCATGTACTCTGATGCATATGCTGGACAAGATACTGAAGAGCCTTATAAAGATGATAAGCCTAAATATGAAAAAGACATAAAATTAAATAAATATATAATTGTAAATGATTGGGAGGATGGAAAAATAAATTCTAATAGTAACCATGTAGGATTTCTTCCAAGAATGTGGAGCTCAGATCATGCATCAAACTATATGAAATATTTTGGACATCTTCCGTTTGAAATAAAAACTGAATATAAGTCTGAAGAAAGTTTGGTTCAACTATTAAATCAATTTCAATCAAGCTTTGATAAAGGAGATATTGATTCAGATGGATATCACGAATTTTTAAGTCAATATGGAGGATATCTTGATATTAATAAACCAACCTTGTTTTCAAATATAAAATACCTTTTCCAATATCAAATGGGTTCAATGTATTGGAGATATTTTATGTGGAATTTTTCTGGGAAACAAAACGATAAGCAATGGAAATATGACCTTCTAAATGGCAACTGGATTAGTGGGATAACTTTTTTAGATGAATTAAGGCTCGGCCCTCAAGAAAATCTTTCAGAAGATGTTTTAAATAATAAAGGAAGAAACAAATATTATTTCCTACCCTTAATTCTAGGAATTATTGGACTTTTATTCCTTTTTAATAAAGACAAAAATCTATTTTGGATCGTTATAGTATTATTTCTGTTTACTGGTCTAGCGCTTAAAGTATATGTAAATGAGAGAATTTTTGAGCCTAGAGAAAGAGACTATGCCCTTGTTGGTTCCTTTTATGTCTTTTGTATTTTCATTGGTTTGAGTTTAATGTCTGTTCAGCTTAAAATCAAATCTTTAATAAAAAATAAAATTTCTATTCCTCTAACAGCTATATTATTAATGTTTGTTCCT
>MDTG01429535.1_pt1 | contig 12506 bp, 10 predicted proteins | sample 811421 | NCBI WGS metagenome assembly MDTG01 (sample SAMN05326645, study PRJNA326480) | marine metagenome | isolation source: seawater | place: Pacific Ocean: South East | collected 2011 | reverse complement strand
TTCAAGCTCTGATCCTTTTCTTCGTCGCAGCTCCCATCATCATCAGATGGTTGTTACGGATGCGACATGACAACTCAGAACAGGTTCAACTCGGAGCCGGTTGGGGTAAATCATGAGACCCCGGCAGAAGCAACTGCTTTACGCCGGCCTTACGGCGATCCTTATCCTTATATGGATTTTTTATTCTGCGAATGATCTCCAAACCACAGCGGTTCTAGCCGGGACGGTCCGCGCAGCGACTCTTCTAGCTCTCGGCGCCATGTGCGGAATGATCGGTGAGCGTTCAGGAGTCGTAAACATCGGCATTGAAGGCCAATTCTTGTTGTCAGCTTTTGCCGCCTTCACGATTACTTCAATGACTGGCTCTTTGTTCATGGGGACTCTCGCCGGCGTTGGCATGGGTCTCATAATGGGCTGGTTGCTCGCAGCTATGGCGGTAGGCCTGAAGGTTGACCAAATCATTGCCGGCACTGTTTTGAATATTTCCGCGTTGGGCTTAACGTCATTTTTTTATGACCGTAGTCGGTCATTAGGAATCGGGAAGTACACCAATATTGATCTTGGGCCTCTGGCGGATCTACCACTTGTCGGAACAGTGTTCTTTAGTCGTCCGCCCCTTACTTATCTGACGATGGCACTTCTAGTCGTAGTGCACATCGCGTTGTTCCGGTCAGTATGGGGAATGCGAACCCGAGCAATAGGTGAACATCCAGGCGCAGCGGACACCGTAGGCATCGATGTACTGAAATTGCGATACTTCAACGTCACTATCGCCGGGGGACTTGCTGGCTTCGGAGGCTCATACCTTGCGCTCGAAGCGGTCGGCACATTTAGTCGAGCGATGTCAGGAGGTCGTGGCTTCCTAGCCCTAGCAGTAATGATCTTTGGGAGACGCACACCTTTTGGTGCTTACGCGGCGGCGCTCTTTTTCGGGTTCACCACTGCTCTTCAAAATCAATTTCAACTGAATAACACGTTCGACATCCCTCCACAGTTTGTCGGGATGCTTCCATTCGTTGTGACGATCGTTGTTGTAGCTCTTAGCGGTCTCTTTGGATCTATGCGTGACCCAGCTGCGCTCGGACAGAGTTACGAAAAAGGTTGAGCATGGCAGAAACTCTTCTCGGTGCGTACAAGGTTAGAAAAGAATTTCCGGGTGTTTTGGCGAACGACGACATCTCCATAAGTCTCCGTCCAGGGCGAATTCTGGCTCTTCTTGGCGAAAATGGAGCAGGCAAAAGTACGCTCGTCAACATTTTGTTCGGTATGTATCGGCCTGACGATGGTCATGTAATCATCAAAGATGAAGTAGTTGATCTTCGCGGTCCAGATGAAGCTATCTCCCGAGGAATAGGAATGGTGCACCAGCATTTCCAATTGGTGCCGCCTATGCGGGTAGTCGAAAATATCGTTTTGGGAGCTGAACCAACAAGACACGGGTTGGTCGATCTGGCTGAAGCGCGCAGGAGAGTTGTAGAGCTTTCAGAGCGATACGGACTAGAGATTGACCCTGATGCTCTTGTTGAAGATCTCCCCGTTGGCATGCAACAACGCGTCGAAATTCTCAAAGCGTTATATCGCGATGCTGACGTTCTAATTTTGGATGAGCCAACAGGGGTACTCACTCCCCAAGAAGCGGATCATCTTCTCGGGGTTTTAAGAGAGTTAACCGAAACTGGCTTGGGCATCGTTTTCATCACTCACAAACTGCGTGAGGTTCTTGCCATTGCTGACGACATAGTTGTTTTGCGCAATGGTCAAGTCGTTGGTGAAACAAGGCCTTCCGACACTGATGAAAGTGGTTTGGCCGAGATGATGGTCGGCCGCAATGTGATGCTCCAAGTCGAAAAGTCAGTATCACGGCCAGGCGAACCAGTGCTCGAGGTTGAGGAGTTAGAAGTTAAAGACGATCGCGGCCAGATTGCATTGGACGGCCTCAGTTTCGAAGTGCGAGCTGGTGAAATCCTGGGTGTTGCTGGAGTAGAAGGAAATGGACAACGGGAGTTAGTCGAAGCAATCACAGGCCTTCGCGTTCCGTCGGTCGGGGTAATGAAAATTGAAGGCGAAGAACTCACAGGTGAGTCCCCAAGACAGATAACAAAGAAAGGGGTTGCGCACATCCCAGAAGACCGGGAAAAACATGGGGTGGTAGCGATCTATTCGCTTGCCGAAAATACGATTCTTAACCGATACCACCGTAAACCCTTCTCGATTCGAGGGATTCTTCGCAGAGACGTCATAAGACTTCATGCTCAAGATGTTGTAGATGAATTTGATGTACGAACTCCGAGCATTTCAGTTCCAGCGTCAAGTCTTAGTGGTGGCAACAAACAGAAACTCATAGTGGGCAGAGAATTTAGTGATGACATCAAACTGTTGATTGCTGCTCAACCAACTCGAGGTATCGATATCGGAGCTATCGAGTTCATCCACCGTCGCATTCTGGAGCAACGAGACAAAGGTGCGGCTGTGTTGCTCGTTTCAGCGGAACTTGACGAAATATTAGGACTTTCAGACCGGATCGCAGTTTTGTATGACGGCAAGATCATGGATGTTGTAGATGCGCAAGACGCGAACCGCGAGAAGATAGGTCTATTGATGGCAGGCATCACTGATTAGGAGAGCTGCGCCTTAGATTACGCGGTCACTTCCACCATCGATAGGGATTTGAGCGCCTGTTATTTGACGAAATAAATCACCACACATTGCTGCGACTAATTCGCCGATGTCAGTGCTAGTTATTTCTTTGCCAAGAAGATTTCTACGTTTGTATTCGTCGGCGGTGATTCCGTAATTCGCTGCTCGTTGTTCAACAAGTTCTTGTGACCACAATCCGGTGTCAAAGACACCATCTGGGTGAATCATGTTGACGACTATGTCGTCCTGAGCCCATTCAAGTGCAGCTACCCGCCCTAATTGTGTAACCGCTGCTTTAGAGGCGCTATAGGCGGCCGCTCCTTTTCCAGGGGCAGGAACGTTCTTGGAACCAACGAGGAGAACTCGTCCGCCCTTGGGTGACAAGGCAAGGAATGGGTGAGCTACATGTAGCAAATTGCTAACCCCATTCAGATTTACCGACAGAGTTGTTTCCCAATCGGACTGCACAATGTCAGCTATTTCGTGGGAAGACCCGAAGATGCCCGCAGCGGCAACCACTATGTCGATTCCGCCGAAACGCTCAACCCCAGCTTGAACTGCTGCAGCCAAAGATTCCCGATCGGTCACATCAGCTGTTAGTTCTAATAGTGAAGGGCCGACAGGGTCCGCTGATGTGTTCAGATCTATGCCAATGACTGCTGCACCCTGACTGATTAATGACTCGGCACACGCACGACCAATTCCAGAAGCTGAACCCGTCACCAATGCCACTTCACCGGATAGAGGAGGTGATCCACCCGATTTCGCTAACTTTGCCTGTTCTAATTCCCAGTATTCGACCTCGAACAAGTCAGTTTCGGGAAGTGCTACGAAGCCGCCGAGTCCCTCAGCTGCTTCAATAACATCAATGGTGTGGAGATAAATATCTGACGCTATTTCGCAGTCGCCAATTCTGGTGCCAGCGGTCAACAGACCTAGGTCGGGATCAAGAACTACCCGAGGGGCGGGATCCAATTCTTGGACGCCGGGGAACCTGCTCTGATTCCGCTCGAAGTAACTGTGGTAGTTCGAGACAAATCCTTCGACGTCGCGGCCGATAAGTGGAAATTGTTTTGTTCTGATTATGTGATCGGGGGTTGCAGGGCCGCGGCGGGCTACGTCCTCAAGGTCTGAGCGCTCCGAAAAAAGATTCGCTCGTTCGTTGGGGGTGCGGACTAGCAACATAGAACGACCCGCAGCATGAGACATTTGATCTCGAAGAGTTGCTTGATCTAAAGCGGAACCGTGAGCAGACACGGGCTTCGCCGCTATAGCTGAACTCTTGATATCTAGGCCTGCTTCTCTGATCAGATAGTCCTCTGCTTCAGTGATGACCTCAATCATTTTGTTATAAGCCTGCTCGGTCGTTTCACCGAAGGTGAAAACACCATGGTTCATCAAAACCATCGTGACCGTGTCACTATTTGCCTGTCTATCGAATTCCAGAGCGCATGCTTTTGCCAAGTCGAATCCTGGCATCACATATGGGACGATGACCGCAGATTGTCCCCACAGTTCTCGGACTCGTCGTTCTCCATCTTTGGTATTGGTCAAAGCTAGGGCGGCGTCGGCGTGAGTGTGTTGTACAGCGATGAAGGGCAGAGACGCGTGCAGGATCGCTTCCACTGACGGATTGGGAGCAGAGGCATCGAGAAGATTAAGCCTTAATTGGTTAACCATTTCGATATCACTAAGTGACGGTAATTCTGCTAACCGTCGAACCGCCTCCAGACGAAGCGGAGCGAACCCCTGCGGCTCAATAGTTGCGAGATCCCAACCGCTGCCCTTGACGTATAACACATCGACTGGATCGCCATGTATGTCAGTTTCAGTGGCTTTTACCGAAGTGTTTCCGCCTCCGTGAAGCACTAAAGATGACTCAGCTCCAAGGAGTCTTGATCCGTATACACATTCACCTAATGCTCCTGGAAACTTGGCAGCGTCTTCAGAGTTCCACAAATTTTTCATTAGATACCTCCGACTTGCCCAAGCGCCTCAGCTATTGAATCTTTAAAAGGTGCGCGTAACACTCCGGCCTCAGTGATGATTGCCGTAATTAGGTGGTTTGGTGTCACATCAAAGGCCGGGTTTAGAGCACCGACCCCTTTTGGAGTGAGTCTGCTGCCTTGAATTTCATGAACTTCATCAGCATCTCGTTGTTCTATCTCTATCTGCTCGCCGCTTGCTAATTCAAAGTCAATAGTTGAGGTGGGAGCCGCAACATAAAAAGGAATTCCAGCTTCTCGAGCTGCTAAGGCGTGTCCCACTGTACCGATCTTGTTTGCGGCGTCTCCATTAGCTGCGATGCGATCTGCACCGACGATGTAGGCATCAATCTGGCCGGATAGGACAGTTGAAGACATTGCGCCATCGGGAACGACGGTGACGTCAATACCAGCGTCATCAAGCTCCCACGCGGTTAGTCGAGCACCTTGCAACAGGGGTCGAGTTTCGGAAGCTAGAACGTGGAGAGGCTCACCTGCCCGCGCTTTGGCGTACATAGGAGCTAAAGCTGTCCCGGTTCCGGCTGTCGCTAACCGGCCTGCGTTGCAATGGGTGCCAATAACCGTAGCGTCGCGTAATAACTCATGTCCGAGTCGACCGATCTCGTTGCATGCCGCCTCGTCTTCGGCTGCTACCGCTTGCGCTTCGCGAATTAGAGCACTTCTTAGCGAAACTAAATCGCTGACGTTTTTTGTCGCTTCATCAATCACTCTGTCAACTGCCCACCGAAGATTGACTGCGGTTGGTCGTGCATCGCCAATTAACGTTCGACATTCCTGAAGCCTGGCCACGGCTTGCGGCAGAGACTCTGGCTCTATCTCATCCAGAGCCACGACTAACGCTAGTGAACCGAATGCCCCAAGAGCCGGAGCGCCTCGGATAGCTAATCGTTGAATGGCATCGACTGCTTGGTCGGCACTTCTTATCTCAATGACTTTTACTTCGGTGGGCAACAGAGTCTGATCGATAATCCTGATGTGGTCCTCAGCCCATTCGATTGGAGGTGTTGGACGTTTCATGCATCAGTTCCATAAAGACGGTCGCCGGCGTCACCTAGCCCAGGCAAAATATATCCGGAATTATTCAAGCCCTCGTCAAGGGCCGCGGCAACTACTCGCACGTTTGGATGGTGCATCTGGAGATGTTGTACCCCTTCAGGAGCGGCCACTACACACATGAAGGTGATGCTTGTCGGCCCTTGGTCCTTCACTCGGTCAAGAGCTGCTACTGCGCTGTGCCCGGTAGCCAACATTGGATCCACAACTAGAACGTGGCGGCCCGCCAAAGAAGGCAGTTTCACAAGGTATTCAACCGCCTCCAAAGTTTCGTGGTCTCGAACCAAGCCGATGAACCCAACGTCAGCGTCTGAAAGAATTGTTAAGACCCCGTCAAGCAAGCCATTACCGGCACGAAGCACCGAAATAACTGCAGGCGTTCCGCCTTGAAGTTGGTGACCTCCAGTTTTTGCTAGGGGTGTATCGATCACTATTTTTTCAGTTGGCAAATCTTCGGTCGCGTAGGGAACCATGAGTTGGCCAATCTGCTGCAACAATCGGCGAAACTCTTCGTTGCCAGTTTCAATGGACCGTAAACGGTCGGTCCAAGCGGTGACTACAGGATGCTCTACAACGCTAAACACGATCACAGAGTAGAAGCAGTCGCGACCAGATGCCGCATCACTGACATGCTGTACTTATCAAGGAGGCTTAAGTGATTGTTGTAGGCGACGAGGTAAAAAGCGCAATCAGGACACAACAAGCAGTTGTGGCTTTGGAATCGACGATTTTTTCAACCTTAGGATTGCCGTCTCCTGCTAATGCTGAAGCCCTTGAGATGTGTTTGTCGGCTGTCCGCCGATCGGGAGCGATCCCCGCGCTAACAGCGGTGCTAGATGGCGTGATTTGGGCAGGTGTGCCAGAAGAACTCCACGAACGCGTTCTCGATGCCTCAACCAAAGTTGCTTCTCGAGATTTGGGTATCGCTAGTTCCCAGAATATTGCCTCTGGGGCAACGACTGTCTCTGCGAGTGTTTTGATCGCTCACCAAGTCGGGATAGAAGTTTTCGCGACTGGAGGAATTGGTGGAGTGCACCGCGAAAGTCAGATCACGGGCGATATCTCGGCAGACCTCGATGCCCTTGCCCAACACCCAGTCACTGTGGTGAGTGCCGGAGCCAAAGCCTTCCTAGATTTGCCTCGTACTCTCGAATATTTAGAGACCCAATCTGTTCCGGTCGTTGGTTGGCGAACTAACGACTTTCCAGCTTTTTATACCCGCGAGTCTGGTTTGCAGATTCCGCATCGAGTTAATGACGCGAAAGAAGCTGCGCAGCTTCACCTTGCTCGAAGAGAACTTGGACAAGGGGGCACGCTTCTTGTCGTGCCTATCCCGCTAGAAGCTGAACTGGATTCTTCTCGGATTGATGATGCAATTGAAAAGAGCTTGGCGGAGGTACAAAGTCGTGCCTTAGCTGGCCCGGCAGTCACGCCCCACGTTCTTGCAGCTGTAGAGAGAGCAACAGAGGGAAAAAGTGTTGAAGCCAACCTTGTGTTAGCGGAACACAACGCGACTATTGCTGGGCAAGTTGCTGTTGAGATAGCTAACTCGTGAACGTCTACGAATTATTGATTGTTGCCGTAGCGGTAATTCTTGGTTCGCTTGTTAAGGGTACGACGGGTCTGGGATTGCCACTGACGGCAGTGCCGGTAATTGCGTTCTTTGTGGGTGCACAAGACGCGGTCATAATCATGGCTGCCCCGACCGCTGTAAGCAACGCGATGTTGGTAAGAGAACACCGTCGAGAGCTTCGTCTCGCCGAAGGTCTTATTTTGTTCGCTGCGCTTGGGTCTATTGGCGCTATTGCAGGCGCCTGGCTATTACCAAGAATCAATGATCGGCTCTTGTTCCTTTTACTTGCCCTGGTCTTGACGACTTTTTTGGCCTGGAAATTTTCTGCTACTGAGGCCAGATGGTCGCCGAACATCCAGAAATGGGGCAAGATGCCCGTCGCCTTGACGTGCGGAATTGCTCAAGGCGCCACGGGTATCTCTGGCCCGCTTGTCGCGGCTTGGTTCCAAGGCTTAGGTGTTTCGCGTGAGCGATTCGTGGTTTCTAACACAGCGATTTTTCTTTTGACGGGCATTACTCAACTCGTCACGTTAACGGCGACTAATCAATGGTCGGACCAACGCGTTATTGGATCTATTTTGGCGGCTCTAGTTGTCGCCATTGCGCTTCCGTTTGGGATAAAGATCGGTCGTAAAATAAATGCTGCACGGTTCGATCTAGCAGTGAGCACAATCATTACCGCGTGCACTATCAGTTTGTTGATTCGTGCTTTCTAGATCCCGGTAATGTCATTATGGTGAATCGTCTGGTTGCTCTGTGTATGCCCGGAGGGCTGCAGTTCGTCGAAGCTGTCGAACGTATCTGGGGCGAAGGCGACGCTGTGCTGCCAATAGATCAACGACTGCCTAAGAATGCTCAGGCAGAATTGATTGAACAGATGGGAGCCTCGGTTGTAATTGATTCTTCAGGAACCTCGTCGTTGGCTGGACGGCCAGTCGAATCAGGTGATGCGTTGGTAGTTGCAACTAGTGGCAGCACCGGGCGACCCAAAGGCGTTGTTCTTGAACATCAGGCGTTAATTGCTAACGCCGAAGCGACCAACGCTTTTCTGGAAGCTGATCCTGCTGTCGATAAGTGGCTTGCTTGTTTGCCTTTGAGTCACGTAGGTGGGTTCTCGGTAATAGTTCGAGCGCTTCATTCAGGCGTGCCGCTGGAGGTTCATAACGGCTTTGATGCTGACCAAACGATGACCGCGGCGCGGCAAGGAGTGACTCTAATTTCGTTAGTCCCCACCGCGATGAGACGTGTAGAAGCAGGATTGTTTCGAAAGGTTCTTGTTGGCGGCTCCTCTGTCCCTGCTGATCGACCCGACAATGTCGTAGCGACCTATGGAATGACTGAAACCGGGAGTGGAGTTGTCTACAACGGGCGGCCGCTTGAGAATGTCGAATTGCGCGTTGTTGATAATGAAATTCAGATTCGTTGTCCGATGCTTTTTAGGTGCTACAGGAATGGAGATAATCCGATTACTGGAGATGGCTGGTACCCAACTGGCGATGCAGGGGAGTTAGGTGCTGACGGTGTTCTGACCGTACATGGGCGGATGGGCGACATGATCATCACAGGTGGAGAAAATGTATGGCCGGTGATGGTTGAGCGAATTTTGAATAATGCACCGGGGGTCCGGGAATGCGCTGTAGTTGGACGACCTGACCCTGAATGGGGCGAGTCTGTGGTTGCTGTAATAGTTCCTGATGCTGATGAACTGGCGTTGGAAGAGCTTCGAGATGCGGTCAAGAGTTTTCTGCCCGCGTATTGTGCTCCGCGATCGCTGGAATTGGTTGAAGAACTTCCGAAAACAGCTTTGGGGAAGATTCAACGTCATTTGCTTTAAGTTTCGATTGAGGCTTGGTTAGAGACGGTGTAGATAGCCGTTGATGGGTTGAACATCGTTAGGCAAATTCTCTACAAAGAGTGGAGCGGTACCAAGGCCGTGAACTTGGTGAGGGGCTAATTCTAAGGCCAGATCTCTAGCGGTTCTTAACGCTATTGGGCCATCTAGAAATGATGAGATGATTATGTCGATACCGTTCTGGGCTGCTTGGTATGCAATCCGGCGAGTAGGTGGTGGCCCACCTAGCACCGACGGTTTTAGGACAAAGGTTTGGGCCGCGTCTAGGTCTATAAGACGATCAATCTGTGCTTGGTTTGTTAGTTGTTCGTCAGCTCCGATTTTGATCCCCGTTTCTTGATGTATCTGTCGCCAATCTTTCGGATCTGAAGTTGGTTCTTCGATGAGTGCCACACGACCGGGACTTACCTTTGTTAGTACGTGCAGCGCTTCTTGCGGTGTCCACCCTCCGTTGGCGTCTAACCGCAACAGTATTTCGGGAGCAATGAGGGTGGTTGCGATCTCAATCCTTTTGACGTCGGTTGCAGCATCAGTTGCTGCCACCTTTAATTTCAAGGCGCGGTAACCGTTGTCTAGTGCCTCAGTAATTTGCCTTTCTAACGAAGAAATGTCGATAGCACTGATTAAAGCCTGAACCGCAATAGATCCACTGGGTGGAGTGATCCTTGATTTTGACTGTTCAAGGTAATCAAGAGCTGTCGTCGCGCCACTTAGTGCGGCGGGCTGAGAAGGTAGCAAATGAGAATTTTTTGACCATTCAGTCAGAGCGGCTTGTGTTTCTTCAAATGTTTCTAAGCCGAAGCCAGGAAGAGGCGCAGCTTCACCGTGTCCGAAAAATTCATCTTGTTGGACGGTGATTTCCACAATCTGTCGATGAGTAATTTGACCGTGTGCTGTTGTTATTGGGCTACGAAGCTCCAAAGTTCTGTTGGTAAGAGTTACGAACACGAGAAGTGCTCCATAATTGCTTCGGCTGTTGCGGCGGGCTGCTCCAGATGAGCTGCATGGCCGGAGTTTTTAATTACTTTGATATTTGCCTGAGCTATTTTCGGCGCCATTTCTTTGGCAATGTTCAAAAACTTTGAATCTTTTTCGCCAACGAGAAGCAAGGTAGGCGTGGCTAAATGCTCAAGATTGTTATGCAATGGAGGCATCGCGCCACTGCCGCTAGCTCTGAGGCTATTGGCTAAACCAAGCGGGTGGTTTGCAACTCGTTGCTTGATTGAATCTTGCCACTGCTGCGGGGTCAGGCTTTCGCGGAGGCTTTCCCACATAGGCATGGCAACCCAGCTATTGATGAAACTTCGTATACCAACCCTAGAAATGGAGTCTCCGAGTTGGCAGTCATGTTTCAAACGTCGCTCTCGTTCTTCTTGATTACTTATGCCGGGGCTCGCGCCAATGAGAGCTAATGACTTAACCATTTCTGGATGGGTCAGAGCGAAAGTCAGTGCGACCCGACCGCCCAGTGAATAGCCAACTATTGATACCGGTGAAGCATCGAGCTGCTGCAATAGCGACAACAATTGTGATGAGATGCTTTCAAGGGAATAAAGATCCAAAGATACGGGGGCTTCACTTCGGCCATGACCGATGAGATCTGGAACTATTCGACGGCCGACCAAACGTTCGGTGAGTGGCTCCATTGCTGCCCCACAACCGGTGAATCCATGAATGATCAACACAGGCTCGTCAGTGCCCATTATTTCAACTTCTAAGCTGACTTCGTCGCAGTTAAATTTCATAGCTCTGATAGTGAATTACTGACTGCCTGTGCGATGCGCCGATGCTGATCAACATCGAGGTCTGGGTCTACAGGAATCCTGACCACTCGTAAACGGTCTGGCTTCTCAAGTATGTGACCGAGATCGCTTATTTCAGTGATCTCGAAGTAAGCGATACCAACTGCCTCAACAACCTTGCGAATGGGTAGCTGTTGCGTTGTTGTAAAGAACTCTTTGAATAGAGCTGGATCTGCCACTTCTGAGATAGGTAGGTAGCTAAAAATTCCTCCGCCTTGGTCATCGAGAACGATGATTGTCAGAGAAAGATCGTCTTCCAGGGTTGCCAATAGGCCGCTGATGTCATGCTGAAACGCAAGGTCTCCAATTAACAGTGTCGTGGAATAGCCCGACGCTGCAACACCGGCAGCACTGGAGATGACACCGTCTATGCCGCTAGCCCCTCTATTGCCCATAACCCAGAGCGGCTCCGAACGAGCCTCCAGAAAGCTATCTGCATCGCGTACAGGCATTGAATTAGATAAATAGAGAACGTGTTCCTTTGGGAGGCGTCGGCCTAACTCCCGAGCAACAGCTGGTTGCAGTAGATGTTCGCTGTCAAGCAGATCGTTGATTGCTTTTTGGGCTTGTTGGTCAGCAGCTTTCCAATTGTCAGTCCAAGTAGTTTCAGGTGCAGAGAATTCGATAGCTTCTGCCAGCTCTGTGAGTGCCTGAGCACCGGCGTTGACTACTTCGGTGACTGTAAAACTTGGCTCGGCCCAACTAGCCGATGGGTCAAACATAATTAACGGTGGTTGATGTTTCTCTAACCAAATCCGCAGAGGCTTGCAGGTAGGCGGACCGCCTAAACGGATAACAACATCGGGTATGAAGGCGTCAGCCCACGAACTTCGAAGTAAATGATCATGGTGGTTGACCACAGTCACGCCATCAGCGGTGCATCGTAACTGGGATAGCGGCTCGGCTAATAATGGGTAGCCGCTCCGTCGACAGAAGAGATGAACCGCTTCCTGCCAAGACGCTCCTTCTGTCATAGGTCCGGCGATCACTAGCCCTCGCGGCTTCTGCTCAAAGAATTCTGCCAGTGCATTAGTTCTTGCACCGTCAAGAGTGGTTACAGGGCTGTTGAGTTGGATTGCCGGCGATCTTGGAAATGGTTTCAGTTCGGACTTCGGCTCTAAAGGTTCTCTAAATGGCCAATCAAGATGGACGGGGCCTGGTCGCAAGCTGGTGGATGACTGAAAAGCGCGAGCGGCTGTTCGTTGGAACCAATTCAGATTTGGATCTGTTGCTATTGGAAGTTCGGTAAACCATCGAACATTGGTGCCGTAGATATTCGTTTGATCGATAGTTTGCCCAGCTCCCCAACCGCGTAGTTCTGGTGGTCGGTTCGCCGTCAAGATGATGAGGGGAGTCTCCGACCAATTGGCCTCTGAAACCGCAGGTAAATAATTCGCAGCAGCGGTACCCGAAGTGCAGATTAAGACGACAGGGCTTCTAGATGATTTTGCTAAACCCAAAGCGAAGAACGCGGCAGAACGCTCATCAAGTCGAACCCAGGTCTTAATTCCTGGTGTTGTCGCAAAGGTAAGTGTCAATGGTGTCGACCGCGAGCCTGGAGAAATCACTGCATGACAAACGCC
>MDTG01025905.1_pt1 | contig 12506 bp, 9 predicted proteins | sample 811421 | NCBI WGS metagenome assembly MDTG01 (sample SAMN05326645, study PRJNA326480) | marine metagenome | isolation source: seawater | place: Pacific Ocean: South East | collected 2011 | reverse complement strand
TGCCCCTGACGGAACAGGAAGAACTAGAGTGGTCATACTGCCTCCTGGTGGTCAGAACCCTGGTGCTAACCCAAATAGTGCGTCTAGTGGGTCGCAATCTACATTGCCTAAGTTTTCTGCTACTGACCCTAGGAATACTGAACTAATCGTCATTAAATCAATCTATAATATCGTAGGATAATATGGCGATACCTTTTCTTCTTAGCGCAGCATCACGATTAGTAACTTCACAGATGGCCAAGAAGGCAGCGAAGGAAGGTGTGAAGAGAGCAGCAAAGAAATTTGTAAAGGGAAAGAAAAAAGAGAAAGTAAAATCTAAAGGTGGTGCTTTAGTTAAGAGAGCAAAAGTATCTCAAGGAAAAACTCAACAAAGAGTTTCATATCAAAAACTACTCAATACATCTAAAAATGTAGGTTCTGTTGATACGGTACAGCAGAAGACTAGTTATGAAAGTCTGACTAAAACAATGCAGGGCATTGTTAAGACTACCACTCAACTTGATAAGACTCTTAAGAAGCAGTTATTAATTGATAAGAAGAAAGTAGATAATAAAAAGAAAGTAACATCTGCTAAGAAGAAGAAACAAAGAGAAGAAAAACTAGAGAAAAGAAGACTTAATCTTGGCGGCATTGGTTCTGCCGCAATGGGTGTTGCTAATAAGTTTAACATCATTGACTTCTTCACCAACATATTACTTGGTGGACTCATCCTATGGATGATTAAGAATGTTGATAAAATGAAATCAACATTTAAGTTACTTGAGAATAATATCTATGCTTCATTCTTGATTCTGAGAGGTGGTCTTCAAGCAATAAAAGGTGTACTTAAATTTGCTATCAAAGCACCCTTTAAGTTAGTAGCAACAGTAGGGAGGAAAATTGGAAAGGTTGCTGGTGGTGTTCTTAAAGGTATTAAGTCACTTGGAGGAGCAATACTTAGATTTGCTAGAAATCAATTTAGACGATTCCGTGGACTTCCACCTATAGATGATCCTAAATCAAAAGGATCAAAAGGACCACCTGGTGCTGGCACCGGTACATATAGAAGACCAGGAACATCAGGGTTCAGAGGTCCAGGAAGATATCGCTTACCGGGACAAGCAGCAGCAGGTGGATTTGATTTAGAACAAGCAAGAAACAAAGCATCACAGTTTAAACCTACTCCTAAGAAGGGACCACTTGGAAGATTAAACAGTGCAAGAAGAGGATTTGGAGCTTCTCTTGAAACTGGAACAGCATTTGGGGGTAAAGGATCAAGATTACAGAGATCAACTGTTGGAACATTTAGGAGAGGAAAGAAACTAGCAAAGGCAGGAAATGTGTTTCTTGAAAAACTATTTGGAATCTTTAAACCTGATGATATTCAAAAACTTAAAAATTCAGCCCCTGTTTTAAAGAAAGCAGGTAGAGTTGTTCGTGGTGTTCCTATTGTAGGTCCACTTATTGTTTTTACTACGAGTGTACTTTCATCTGAACCAGTTGGACAAGCAGCATTTAAAGCAATTGGTGCTGGACTTGGTGAGTTTTTAGGAACATTTATTCCTATTCCTGGTTTAGGTACAATCATTGGTGGACTGATTGGTGAGGTAATGGGAGATGCTGCCTATTCTCTCATCATTAAAAAGAGTCCAAAGGAAGCACAAAAGAAAATATTTGATGCTGTTGGGGAAGTAGCAAAGGTAGGTGGTAAAATATTAGATTGGATGAAAGGCGTTGTTGGAAGATTTTGGGAAGCTCTTCCTAAAATGAAACTACCAGAGTGGACTCCCTTTGGATTAGGTGGTATGGAAATACTTGACCCTAAAATGCTTGCCAATCCTTTGTTTATGTTAGGTTCAATGGGCAAAGCAATGATTACTGCATTGTTCCAACCAAGCAAAGAAGAAAAGGGAAAAGTTGATGATAAATCAGATGTAAACGAAGGTGAGGAATCATCAAGAGGTCCTCTTCCTGCTACAACAATGGAGGGCGATGAACGAGAACTGTTATTGAAGTTAATGGTTGCTGAGGCAGGTGGAGAAGGTAGACTAGGTATGGCGGCAGTTGCTAGGTCTGTTTTAAACCGAGCAGGGCTTATTCAAAGTGGAAAGGTAACTCCCGATACATTCGGTGCATTGAGTGGTAGTATATTTGATGTGATTAGTGCTCCAGATCAATACTCACCTTACAACAATGGATTACCATCTATTACTGAGGCTCAAAGACGAGAGGCAATCAGAGCATTAGCATTGGCTGAGAACACAGCAGGTTTAAGGGCAACATTAGAAGGTAAGTCGATGCCTGCGTCTGATATTAATAATATTGTAAAATCAACTGGTTTTAGGAGACATGATGCTGGTTATGATCAGTCGCAGGATGTTAATCCTACTCCACTAGGTGACCACATATTCAATACTGCTGGAAATACAGGAATGGTCGCACCAACAGCATCTATATCACAGGCACAAATATCAGGATCTGCTGTGGAAAGGGCTGGACAAACGACTGGAACAAATAAGAATGATTTGGTTAGTGGTTTCCCAGTCACATCTGGTTATGGTGCTACTGCGGGTAGGAGTAGACCTCATGGTGGTATTGATATTGGAACACCAGTAGGAACTTTCGTTGCTCTCTCTGTTCCAGTTGAGATTGTATATGCTGGAAACAACGGTGATTATGGATATGTAATTGATGCTTGGGCACCATCATTAGGTCTTCAATTTAGACTTGCACATCTTAACGAGTTTCTTGTTACGAAAGGACAAACAGTATCTGCAGGCACAGCACTTGGCAAAACAGGTGGTGCAAAAGGAGATAGACGTGCTGGAAGTTCATCAGGACCGCACCTTCACTTTGAGGTTGATAATAGAAAGAATGGAACAACATATGGAGGACTTGGAAACCCCTCACCTTATGTTCAATATCTTATCTTGAGTTCTAATGGACCTAGAGCAGGAGCAAGTGTTACTACACCTGGAGCAGTTGCTAGAAGACGTGTACAATTAAGAGTTCTTAGTGGATTAGCATCTTATGAACAAGGTGCAGAGAATACAATATATGTACCTTCACAGCAGCAACAACAAACTGTTGTAGCAGGCGGCGGTTCAAGTCCTGTTATAATGGCAGCGTCTACCAGAGACGTGGTAAATAGTTATTATAAACAACAGTTATTAGGATTCTTATATAAGCAAGGATAATGTTAGAAGCAAAAACGGGCCAAATATCACCACTACAATCTGGTAATATAGTAAAATGTATTATTACTGGTAACACAGGTAAATCAATAGATATTACTGCTGGTGTGGTTGATGTTTCATATTATGAGAGTATACTGTCTAATACTGTAACTGCTACATTAACCATTGTAGATACTGGTGCGGTTAAACCTGAAAGTAATAAACAAATTGAATCTCCAGGAGGAATATTAGACCTTCTTCCAGTACGAGGAGGAGAAAGAGTTGACCTTGAGATTGAAGATGCTACTCCAGAGAGTGATTCAGGTAGTAGTACTATTAAAGTTGAACTCTATGTAAATCGTGTAAGGAATGCTTCAGCAGATAGTTTAAAAAATATTTACTTTCTAGACTTATGTTCTGCTGAGTCTCTGTCTAATGAGTTGTCTAGAGTTGTTAAAAGATATCAAGGAAAGATATCTACTAATGTATCAAGTATTGTTAAAGATGTTTTAAAAAGTAAAAAAACTGTTAATGTAGACCCGACTGCTTTGGCCTATAACTTTTATGGTAACAGTCGAAAACCTTTTTATGTTTGTACTTGGTTGGCATCAAAGGCAGTTCCTGATGTAAGTGTAGGTAATGCAGCAGGATATCTTTTCTATCAAGACCGTGACTCATTTAACTTCAGATCAGTAGATAAACTATTGGAACAATCTGCAAGCAAGAGAATGATTTATACAGGAACAGTTGGTCTTAAGGATGGATATGATGCGCCAATCTATGATTATGATATTGAGAGAGACATTGATCTTCATCAGAATCTAAGTCTTGGAACTTATAGAAACAGGTCAACTTATTATGACCCATTTTCTTTCAACTATAATGTGGTTGACTATGGAAGTAATCAACAGAAGGGAAAGGTTAAAACAGCAGGTAGATTTTACAGTGCTGATTTAGTCAATAAGAACTTTACTTCAGGTCCATCTAGATTGATGACTAGTGTTATGGATATTGGATACAATCCTCCAGGAGATACTCCTGAAGAACAACTAAAGTATGTGAAGGATAATCCAGGACAATCTAATTTTGACGCTAATCGGTCAATGGTTCAATCTATTATGAGATATAATCAGTTGTTTACTATCATCACTAATATTACAATTCCTGGTATGTTTGAGATTAGAGCAGGACAAATGATATACTGTGCTTTTCCTGAACAAAAAGCAGGTGGTACTGATGAAATAAATAAGAAGACAGAAGGTAAATACTTAGTGGCACATGTCTGTCATAAACTAACAGCAGATAATACAGTAACAAGTCTTGGACTAGTCCGTGACTCATATGGAAAAGAATAAGAAATGATTGAGCAAGGTTTATTTAAAAGGCATCATGTAGGTAAAGACGGATTCCATTGGTGGATTGGTCAGATTCCTGATGCTAAAACCTGGAGAGAGAATCGTGGCGGGACAGCAATATATTCTAACAATGAACAAGAGGGATTTGGAGAAAGATTTAAAGTTCGTATTATGGGATACCATACTGCGGTTGCATCTGAGTTAACAGATGAAGAGTTGCCTTGGGCAAGCGTAGTTTATCCTGTTACTGCTGGTAGTGGTAGTGTATTCTCGCAGACCTGTAATATAAAGCAGGGAGACTTTGTGTATGGATTCTTCTTAGATGGAGAAGATGGACAACAACCCACTATCATGGGTGTGATTGGTTATAATGAATATCAGTCAGTGTTGAAAAATGTTCCTGATACAAAGTTTGTCCCATTTCTTGGTCTTGATGCTTCAGAACAAACTCCTGTAGCTGCATTGAAAGCATTTTCTGGTGGCACAACACTTCTTCAAACCGGTGCAAAGGGACAAGGTGCCTCAGTTAATGATACAGTCCTTGTATCAAATAATCCTAATTTAAGGGACAAACAACTTGAAGACATGGATGGTCCTAGTGAAACTAGGGCACAAACACTTGCACAACCAACATCATGTGATCCGCTGCCTTTAGGCAGAATGCAAGTCCAACTCCGAAATGCTATTCAAGGTATTGAGGATTTGAGAAAGTCTGTATATGATATAGCAGAGGGTGCTAATGAAGCACTTGCTAATATTGAAAATGAAATCAATAAAAAGATAGAAGAAGCAGCAAGGTGGATTGCTTCTGCAATGAAGTGGGTTTATGAGCAAGTAGAAAAAGAAGTATACAAGAAGATAGAAAACGCATTAAATGAAGTTTATAACCTTGCGTTTCCTAATGAAAAAACCAAAGTAAAGCAAACATCTGATACTATCTTAGATACTATTGCTTGCTTCTTTAGAAAGTTGATTGATAAACTTTTTGATATGATGTTGGGGTTCATCAAGAGCACAATTGACAAAGTAATCAATGTCCCAATTTGTTTCATTGAAAAGTTTGCTGGTGGTGTACTTGGTGCTTTAAGTGGTATTGTTGATGGATTATTTTCTGGACTAGGAGATGCTATCAGTGGTGTTGTTGGGATAGTGGATGCAGGACTTGATTTAGGTGGTGATATTCTTGGAATGATTGATGATATTTTTTCATTCTTAAACTGTGATGATAGACCAGAGTGTTCTGAGATTAATGAATGGAACATTAGAAATGGTGCTGGACCTCTTGAGAAAGGAGATATTACAGCAGTAATAGATAGAGCAAAAGGTCTTGCTACGCAAACAAAACAGATTGGATTAGATGCCCTCAATAATGCTGAAGACCTTATTGATTTTGATCCACAATCATTGTTTGATGGATTAGAAGAATGCAATACTGACCCATTTCCATGTGGTAGTCCAGTCCTTCAACTATTTGGAGATGGTGGAGCAGGTGCTGCTGGTAACTTAGTTATTGGTGCTGCTGGGGACATCATTGGCGTTGATATGATTAGTTTTGGCGCAGGATATGGTCAAAACACAAGAGCAAGAGCCTATGATAAGTGTGGTAATGGAAGAGGTGCGGTACTTAAACCAGTTTTTGGTTATGTTCCCTTAGATGATGATAGTCCTAGTGGATTGATTGGGATTGATGTTGGTGGAGCAGGAGGAAATCCAGACATTAGATTTGGACCATTTGCTCCTAACTTATATCCATTTCCTGGAGCACCTGGTAGTTCAGTAGCAACGTCACCTTTTAATCCTGGAGGACAAGTGTATGATACTCCAGCATATGGTATAGGTCCTAGTGTTGCAAGGCCACCCTTTGGTGAAGGGGGTGTATCACCTATTAATCTTGAATCTACTTGTATTGATGTTGAATTTGAGGTTCGTAGATCAGCAGTTCAAGATAACAGAATACAGTTTAAACTACTTGAATTGGATGAGGGAGAAACATTTTATGGAACTGGTGAAGTTGCATTTAACTTCACAGGTTCTGATGCATCAGGAGCGGAGTTTGTAGGTGCTATTAAAGAAATAAGATGCATGGAAGTTGGTAAGGATTACTTAGTCACCGGTTATGAAGAATGGGGTGACTCAGTTCGTAATCCACTAAAGATTTCAGACCAACAGAAGACGGTTTCTTTGGATGATACCGTTAGAAAAACTGTAGTGAGTGAGCAAATTGTTGAGAGAGTCATACCGGGAACAGCAGGAACACCAGGAGGTAAAGCAACTATACAACTTGAGTATGATGGAATTACTGGGGGTTTAAAAAGAGATGGTGATAGGGAGATTGGTTTTCTAGACAATCATGCTGATGATCGTAATGCAAAACTTAAAATTCTAGCAGGAAATGCAGAATTTAGCCAAGATGGTAGAAGTATAATCGGATCTGGAGAAGTAAGGTTAGGACTTTCTTGGAATGATCAGTTCAATACAGCAGGAATAGCATTAAACAAGGTTAAATTTGATGTAGGAGGAAGACATTATGAACTTGTACAATATGATGGTAAAAGTTATGACACAAAGGGCGAAGATGAAGTAACTTTCTTTATACCCACTGATGCAGGTACTCCTGGTGCAGACCCTAGAGTAGTGCAGGAAGTTGTTAGAACAGAAACCATAGAACTTTTCTCTGACGGAGATTACTTAGATCTTCAGGTTTTTGTTGATAAGGGTAAGTTCCGTAAGGATAATGGACGTGTCTTGTTTAGAGTCAATGATCCAGGACCTACAGGTCCTGATAATGGACCATCAGTCACAACAGCACCAGCTCCTGGAGGTGTTGGTGGTCCATATACACCACCAACACCTATTAATGATGGTGGTGTAGGAATCATAGATGTTATTGTTATAGATCCAGGAACTGGATTTATACCTGGACCTGATGGTAGTACCGGAGGAGATGGTAGAACTTGGTCTGAAGTTGGAGATACTGTGGTCAAGAAACCTGATGGTAGATGGGATATTCCTATTCCACCTGGAAATAACTATTGCGTTGAAGCAGGTGCTATCGTTACATTGCCTTTTGGTACAACTGTAATCACTACAACTAATGACGGAAGAGGAGGAGAGGAAACTATTATTGGAGGTTCTCCTTATGTTATGAAAAAGGCAGGTTGTTTCACAACACCAGAGGTGGTAAATATTGAACTACCTCCAGGTGATATATACTCAATCATAATGTATCTTTGTGAGATTGTTGTTATAAATCCTGGTTTTGGATACACATCAGAAGATAAGATTATTATTGAACCTGATAGAGGTGCTGTTGCTGAGGCAGTCATTGATAGATATGGTAGAGTTACTGAGGTGAAGGTTATTGAAACTGGTGAAGGGTTCAAAGAACTTCCTAAGATATACATACAATCAGAAACAGGATACAATGCTGAACTAAGAGCAAAACTATGTGTAGATAGAGTTGGCGATAAGACACCTGATGACGACAGGATTATCAATGTTGTTGATTGTGTTGGACTTATTGCTGATGGATATCTAGATGGAAAACCTTACTATGGTCCTTATCATGAACATAATGGTAGAAAAATGGTAGGTGCCGAGCATTCTGATTCTTCACATGCGTATCTTGATGCTGCTAATAACAAAGACTTTAATACGTCTCAGTTTATTGACGAGGATCAACTCAATACATTTAACTCAAACCCTAACGTAGAATAATGGCAGATAAAATTAATTACGATTCATATAGACTCGGAACTAAGGATGGTGAATTGCAGTTCGGAAGTATAACTGCGGGTAATGAAATTGATTCAGTTCTTATTCGCAATACTATGAACTATCGCCACTACATTGAGATGTGTAGAACGGGAGAAGATTTTAGAAAAGATGGAACTATTTTAAGATCTCCTGGTTCATGTGTAATTAGATCGGGGGATAATGTTGGTAAAAGCATTCCTGGTGTTTATATTGAAGCAGTTAGTGGAGATTTAGTTTTAAGAGCACCAAGTGGAAAAGTAAGGATTGAAGGTGTTGACATTGAACTCACCGCGAATGGATATAATGGAAAAACTGGTAATGTAAACATATCTGCTAATGAGAAGATCATTCTTGATGCAGGTCAAATGGTTGATATTAAAGCAAAAGTAAATGTAAAAATATTTTCAGATAAAACCGTAGATGTTATCGGTAAGGGTGTGTTAAATATATACGGTGGAATGGTCCAGTCTGTTGATGGAGCAGCAGTATCTAAAACCAGTCTTGGGTCTAAGGGCACAGTAACAAATCACGAAACGCAAATGAGAAAATTATGAATGTAACAAGTCTTGACGTAGATAACCAACTCAATGTTGGGCAAGGAAAACCAGAAATTCTGGGAAGAGGTCCAACTATGGTAAGAGGATCTTCATATACTGAAGGACCTTCTATTACTGGCGACCCTTCACAGTTTCCTGGAGTAGCAGGAAAAGGTGTTCCTACCGAACTAGGATCCATGATGGCAGGGCAGACAGGAAATGTTGAGATGACTCCTCCTCCATTCTATGCTTTTATTGCTACATCTTTTGCTCGTATCAAAAGTTATTTAAAAGTTGACTTACTCTTGACAGTTAGAGTAATTAAGAGTAAAGTAATATATACTGAAGTGTTAATGGCTAAGGTTAAAAACTTTGCTATTCCTCATCCATCTATACCCAATAAGACATTAGTTTATGCTTGTCTTGAGGGTCCAGAGAACTCGGTATATGTGAGAGGAAAACTGAAGAATGCTAATACTATCAAACTCCCAGAAGTATGGAAAGATTTGGTTGATGAAACATCAATCTCTGTTTCTCTAACTCCTGTGGGGAATGATCAAGGTCTTCATGTTAAAAGAATTACAAACAATGAGGTAGTTGTTCAAGGTAAACCTGGATATCCTCTTGATTGTTTTTATCATATATTTGCTGAAAGAAAAGACGTGCCCAAGTTAGTAACGGAGATTGATTAATGGCGGTATTATTTCCATACCCTAAAGGTGGTGCTGAAGGCACATTGCCGTTTAGATTTGAAAACTATGGAACTTTTGCTGGCCCACAGTTTGACTCTCTGAACTATAACTATGATGTTGCTTCAAAAGAACTAGTTTGGCATACTCTAGTGCCAGGAGACTATACATTTAAGAATCTTGATCTAGGTGCATACTTATTCAATAATGAAATCAACTATGTTGGATTTCATTGTGACTCGGTATCAACTCAAATGATGACTTTAGAGGCATCATATGGTAATATTCCTGTATTTAATATATTTTCAGATAATACAAATCTAACAGGAAATGTTAATGTATTAGGTAATATCTTAGCAGATGGAAATATCCTTGCCAATGGTAATATCATATCTAATGGTGCATTTGTACAAAATGCATCAATGACTCTATCGGGTGTTGGTGATTTAGCAACAGCAATCAATAGCAAACTGCCTGCTTCAAGCAAGGGATTTGATATTCCACATCCTAATAAAGAGGGACATAGGATTAGACATATTTGTGTGGAGGGACCAGAGTCGGGTCCAATCTATGTCAGAGGTAAATTAGATGGTAAGAGTATTATTGAACTTCCAGATTACTGGAAAGGATTAGTAGATGAAGATAGTATCACAGTTAATCTTACTCCGATTGGTTCATTCCAAGAACTTTTTGTAGAAGATATACAATGGGGTAAAAATGTAATCGTCAAGAATAATGCTGGAGGTGTAATTAAATGCTTCTATCAGGTATGGGCAAACAGACTCGCAGATGAAAAACTTCATGTTGAATATGAAGGACAATCACCCGCAGATTATCCAGGAGACAATAGTATATACTCTATTGCTGGTTATGATTACGATAAGAGGTAAGTAAAATGGGATTCGGAATTACAACATATAATATAGGTGAAGGAAAAGGCAAAGCAATTGGTTTACTTCAAGCTGAGAACTCATCTTTGTCTCAATCTTTAAACTATACTGAAGAGCAGACTACATTAGGTGTAAACTCATTTAGATATAATCTATTTTTAGATCCTGCTAAAGTAATCGATAATGCTATTTTAACTACATTTGAGACACCTTTGAACTCAAAGAAAGGTTCGATTGCTGGTATAGGTAATGTTTCAACATTTGAAAGTCATCCAAAGTATTATTCAAGTGTTAGTGCAGCATTAGCAGCAGTCGAAACAATGTATGGTGCTCCAGGATATACTGGAGTATCTGGAGGAACTGAGTATGGAGATGGTGTTGTTTCTGAAAGAGCAACTTATGTAAATCTTAATATTTCTGGTGCTGCGATTGATATTGTTACTGCAGCAAGAATAGGTTCTATATCTGCTGGCACTGCCGTAAGTCAATTTGGAGGAGCATCAGGAGTTCTTGTCCTTGCTAGAACAGCACAGGTAGGAGTTGATACTAATCTTCTACTTAAAGATTGGACGGGTACATTTTCTACAGGTTTAGGAGCAACCGTTTATGTTGCCGGTGTAGCATTCACAAGTAACTCCCTTACAAACTATGCTGGTATCGGGACAATGTATAAGGATATCATCATATCTGAAAGGTTTCCTAATTTAGAACCACCTAATCCATCATCAGATAATCCTTCAGGCAATCCACAATATAATATATTATCTGGCAGTACTAATGGAGTTGGAGCAGCATTAACATTCCATCCTAATTGTATTAATGGTGCATATGATGACTTTGTTTATTCTGATGATACTCTGCCAGTATTAGGCACAGTTCTTGCTTTTGATGGAACATCAAACTCTTCTGGATTATCCTCTATTACAAGTCTTAGAGCAGAAATAAAATCTTTAAGAGGTATAAACTCATCTGACTCTAATAATAGAACAGGTATTTCTAGTTTTGTGGGTGCAGGTTCAACTGTAAGAACTAGGAAAACAGGCTTTGCTCGTAATATGTGGTCTCTTGAGAGAAGCAAAGTTCAGGGTGCTACACAGATTAGCAACAATAATACTGCTATTTCTATTTTGTCTGATCCTGCTTTCGGTGGACCATACTGAGACTGTCCACTCCCTGTTGACTCTGCTTTCATTTTGGACTATACTAACGAAAGTTACAAAGCACAAATGGATTACGCACCAGACGACTATTATGTTGAGTCAGAAGACGAAGAGTATCTGATTAGGATTGTAGTTGATACTTGTGCTCGTAAGTTCTATTTGTATTCCAATATGGGTGGCACAAAGGTGATTCAGTGTGAATCTGTTGATCAGTTCATGGAGGTGCTGGATCTTACTCGTAGTGTAGTAGATGAAGACACCATTGCTTATGCTGATCCTATTATTGCATCCTGAGGGAAAATCAACTTTTAGTTTCAAAAAAGGTCGGAAAAAATCTCCAGCATTTTTTTGACCCTATTACTTTTTTAAAAATGACTCATCCCGACTCCTTATACCCAGAAATCCTAAAGTGCTATACATATGAGAACAGAAACCCGACAGTCTATGGAAATGTTATTTTCGGCAAAATGGAACCTTCCAAAAGCAGCAAAAAACTGCAATCTAACACAAAAAGAGATGAAAATAACATTTAATGAATATTGTGTGCTTCATCCTCCAACTTGGGATGGTGGTGAAGATTGAAACAACTTTTTATCGTAGAAACGGGTGATACCTCTTGTGTAACTCATGATGGATATATATTCAGATGGGTGTCTTTAATCACTCTGTAGAGAAGCACCTAGAGTTAAATCCCTTGATTGATTGGCAGGTAACATATTGGATGCCTGACCCATTTAGTAAGAGATATCCTAGAGCAAATTATCAGCATACTATGAAGGCAAACGAAGGTTCACCTAGAACTGATAATGCTAATGATAGTCGTCCTAGAGACTTCCCAGACCAATCAACAAATAGATTGGAGAGAACATTGTAATTACTGCCCGTGTAATCCAAAGGCAGAGATAGAGCACTTAAAATGCTTACAGTGCCGGTTCGAGTCCGGCCACGGGTATTGACTAAAACAG
>MDTG01397783.1_pt1 | contig 12507 bp, 10 predicted proteins | sample 811421 | NCBI WGS metagenome assembly MDTG01 (sample SAMN05326645, study PRJNA326480) | marine metagenome | isolation source: seawater | place: Pacific Ocean: South East | collected 2011 | reverse complement strand
GTGCTGGAAAGCGGGAGGATATCGTCTGCCATGATGGGTCCGTTTATTGGCGGAAAGAATTGCAAAAGGGAACCACTTACTTGGCGGCATTCCGTAGCGGCCCGGAACGAGTTGACGCAAGCTTCGTTTAATGCGATTGAGAATTATTCGCAAAAAGGAGATTCCCATGACACAAGCACGCGCGGTTCTGAGGCTCGTTTCCTGCGAAAACCCCGAAAATACAGGCGATTCCGGCGCCCCTGAAACTGGCGCACGCCGGGCCGAAGCACGGCATCGAGGAAGTGCGGACCATCGTCCGGCGGACACTTCCTGCCCGTGCGGGCCGCTGCAAGGCGAGGGCGATGCAGCGCGCGGCGTGCGCCAGGACCTTCTGAAGGAGTGGATGGGGTCTCACACCCGAATCCTCGGCCTCTGGCTCGACAGGCTGCTGGAGGAAGGTGACGACGCCGACCTCGTTTCCATGATTCACCGCCAGCACGCCTGGCTGTCCATGATGCAGGCCCGGATGGAGCGTGGCTGACCTCACGTCCGGCTTGCGGTGTACCGGCCCGGCAGGTTTAGTTCCCGGCAGAAAACACCGGGAGGAAAACCATGAGACTGAAAGCCCCGCGCATCGCGCCCCTTACAGATGCCGACATCACCGATGAACAGCGCAAATTGCTCGGTCCGCGCTTCGCCGGTACGACTTACAATGTCTTTCGTACGCTGGCGAGCGACCCGGCGGCTTACAAGGCCTTCATGCACTGGGGTGGGTACATCCTGTCAGACAAGAACGACCTCAGCGAACGAGACCGTGAACTCGTCATCCTGCGCACCGGTTACAACTGGAAAGCGGGCTATGAATGGGCCCAGCATGAGCGGATCGGCTTGCGATGCGGTCTGACGCCGGAAGAAATTGCACGGATCAAGCAGGGCCCGGATGCGCCCGGCTGGAACGCGAACGACAAGGCGCTGCTTCAGGCCACCGACGAACTGACATCCGACAGTTTCATTACCGACGAGACCTGGGCTGCGCTGTCCGGTTTCAGCAAGAAGCAGAAGATGGATCTGGTCATGACGGTTGGCCAGTACACGCAGGTCTCCATGATGCTGAACTCTTTCGGCGTGCAGCTGGATGATGATCTGACGCTCGACCCGGACCTTGCCAAATGAGCCTTGGCGATGTGACCGGCCGTCTGTCTGGCAAGGTCGCCATCATTACCGGCGCAGGCCAGACGCCGGGGGAGACGGTCGGCAATGGCAAGGCGATTGCGCTGCTCTTTGCGCAAGCCGGGGCGAGCGTCCTGTGCGTAGACCAGGACAAGGACCGCGCAGAAGCGACCGTGTCTGAGATTACCGGGGCGGGCGGCAAAGCGCAGTTTTTCGCTGCAGATGTCAGCAACCCGCACGGCGCCGCTGCGATTGCGGAGGCTGCTGAAGCGGCCTTCGGGCCGCCTGACATCCTCATCAACAATGTCGGGATTGGCGACGCGGGTGACGGCCCGGCGCACAAGCTGACGGAGGAGGCCTTCGACCGCACGCTGAGGGTCAACCTGAAAGGGGCCTGGCTGGTGACAAAAGCCGTGCTTCCGGGCATGCGGGACCGCCGGGCCGGGGCCATCGTGAACATCTCCTCCCTCGCTTCGCTCGCAGGCGGTTTCCAGATGGCGTATGAAATGTCCAAAGCAGGCATGAACCGGATGACGCAGAGCGTTGCCATGTCGGGGGCATCGCGCGGTGTCCGGTGCAATGCGATCCTGCCAGGTCTGATGGATACGCCGATGGCCATCCGGGGTATTTCAAAGATGCGGGGTATTCCGGAAGGCGATCTGCGAAAGGAGCGTGCTGCCCGCGTGCCCATGGGGTTCATGGGCTCAGGTTGGGATACAGCCCATGCGGCGCTGTTCCTCGCCAGCGACGAAGCGCGCTTCATCACTGGCGCCTTGTTGCCCGTGGATGGCGGCGGCAGCGTCCGTATTGGGTAAGACCGGTCAGGGAACGCCCTTGCCGCTTGGGCATTGAGCCCGGGGGCCAAGCTCTCTAGGCTTCAGTCTTCCTTCTTTCTGCGCCATTGCGGCGTTCTTGCCGGCCGGGGCTCGCCCGGGCCGGTCTCATCTGTTTGAAAAGGCCTGGCCTGACATGATCGAATTTTTCATCCTCCTCGGTTTGATCGTGGTGAACGGCGTGTTCGCCATGTCGGAGCTGGCCATCGTTTCCGCCCGGCCTGCGCGGTTGCAGGCGAAGGTGGATCGGGGCGACCGGGGCGCCCGGACGGTCATCAGCCTGCAGGATGATCCGTCCCGGTTCCTGTCCACGGTCCAGATCGGCATCACCTTGGTGGGCATCGTCGCCGGCGCTTATGGTGCGACCGCGATTGCGGACGAACTGGCCCCCTTCATTGCGGAACAGGTGCCGGCCGTTGCGGCCGAAGCAGGGGAAATCGCATTCGGGCTGGTGATCGTGTTCACCACGTTCCTGTCTCTTGTCATTGGCGAACTGGTGCCGAAGCGGATCGCGCTGATTGCGCCGGAAGCCATCGCAACGATCATGGCGCCGCCCATGGCCTTCATCTCCAGGCTGGCCTTTCCAGTCGTCTGGTTGTTGCGCGTTTCGACAGACGGGCTGCTCAGCCTGCTGGGGCTGGCGGGCATCCGGCAGGAGCCGGTGACGGAAGAAGAGATCCACGCCATCCTGGACGAGGGCGCGACCAGCGGCGTGATCGACCTGGAAGAACAGCGGATGATGCGCGGCGTCATGCGGCTGGCGGACCGGGATATCCGGTCCATCATGATCCCGCGGCCGGATATTGTGTGGATCGACACAGATGATCCGTGGCCAGAGATCAAGAAAGAGATTCTCGAGAGCGGCAAGTCGCGCTTCCCGGTGGCCGATGAAAGGCTGGACCGGGTGTTCGGCGTGGTCCAGACCAAGGATCTTCTGGCCTGCGACCTCAGCGGCGATGGGCCGGACCTGAAGCAGGTGGCACGCCCGGTGACGTTTGTGCCGGAATCGCTGTCGGTCATGCGGCTGCTGGAGTCGATGCAGGAGAGCGAAGTCCGCATGGCGCTGGTGGTCGACGAACATGGCAGCATTCAGGGCATGGTGACGGCGGCGGACCTGCTGGGCGCGATTGCCGGGGATAGCGCGTTTTCGCCAAGTGAAGGCATCGACCGTCCGGCCCGGCGTGCAGACGGGTCATGGCTGATCGATGGGCTGATGCCGGTTGAGGACCTCGAGATCCTTCTGTCGGCGCCGGACTTCGGCGAGGCCGATGGCGGCGCGGTGACGGTTGGCGGCATGATCATCCACCATCTGCAGCGCCTCGCGGCGGATGGGGATGTTGTCCATATTTCGGGTTACCGGTTCGAAGTGATGGATCTCGACGGCCGCCGGGTCGACAAGGTGCTGGTTACGCCTCCGGGCGCCGGCGAGAAAGCTTGATCCAGGCTGCGCGATGCAGCTTCTCCCCACGTTATGACTTGCGGGGGCTGGCTCAGGCGCTAAATTTCGAGAGCAATGTAAACACTGTTCACTTTAAGGGGAAAAGCCCATGGCCGTGCCGCCCGTGCTTCAGAATCTGCGCCTGCCGCTGATCGGATCGCCTTTGTTCATCATTTCCGGTCCGGAACTGGTGATCGCGCAATGCAAGGCCGGGATCGTCGGCAGCTTTCCGGCGCTGAACGCCCGGCCGGGGCCCGTGCTGCACGAATGGCTGGACCGGATCACGACGGAACTGGCCGAGCATAATGAGAAGAATCCGGACCGTCCGGCTGCGCCCTTCGCCGTGAACCAGATCGTGCACAAGTCGAACGACCGCCTGGAGCACGACGTTGAAGCCTGCGTAAAATACAAGGTGCCGTTGGTGATTACTTCGCTCGGCGCGCAGAAAGCGGTCAATGATGCGATCCACTCCTATGGCGGCGTGGTCATGCATGATGTGATCGACACCTTCTTCGCGAAGAAGGCGCTGGAGAAGGGGGCTGACGGCCTGATCGCGGTCTGCACCGGTGCGGGCGGCCATGCCGGCCGGCTGTCGCCCTTCGCGCTGATCCAGGAAATCCGGGAATTCTTCGACGGGCCGCTGGCCTTGTCGGGTTCCATCGCCAATGGCGGGGCAATCGCCGCTGCAATCGCGATGGGCGCAGATTTTGCCTATATGGGGTCTGCCTTCATTGCCTGTGACGAGGCCAATGCGGTCGAGGGCTACAAGGACGCTATCGTGTCCTACGGGGCCGAGGACATCGTCTATTCGAACCTCTTCACCGGCGTGCACGGAAACTATCTGAAGCCGTCGATCGAGGCGGCGGGGCTTGACCCCGACAACCTGCCTGAAAGCGACCCGAGCAAGATGAATTTCGGTTCTGGCGGCAACACCAAGAGCAAGGCCTGGAAAGACATCTGGGGGTGTGGCCAGGGCATTGGCGCGGTGAAGAAGCGCGGGCCGGTGGCGGATTATGTCGACCAGCTGGAATCGGAGTACAAGGCAGCGATCGAAAAGCTGAACCAGCCGCGTAGCTGGGGTGCGATGCCTGCAAACGCCGGCTGAGCTAAGGGGATAAAGCCGGGCCTATCCGACACCGGCAACTGGCGCGGCCTGCGGTGACACGGGCCGCGCATTTGTGTCCGGGCGATCCTTATCCACCCGATACGGCAAGCGTGCAGACTTGTGCGCATGCTGATAGAAAATGTCTCTGAATTTGATGCCGCCGGCTGGCGCTGGCCGCATTTCACGCCGACGGAACTGGCTTGCCGCTGCGGTGGCCGGTTCTGCGCGGGCGAATACTGGCATGCGCCGGATTTCCTCGATGCGCTGGAAGCGTTGAGAGCCGATGCAGGGGGCCCGCTGGTGATCAACTCCGGCCATCGCTGTGCCGTCTGGAACAGCTATGTGGGCGGTGTCCGCTTCAGCCTGCACCGGGCGATTGCTGTGGACATCGCCCTTGCGGGGCATGACCGCCACGCACTGCTGGCGGCGGCGGAGCGGCACCGCTTCACCGGCCTCGGCCTCGCGAAGACCTTCCTGCATCTTGACCGGCGTCCGCGCCCGGCCCGCTGGGTTTATCCGGGGAGCGAAACGTCATGGCGGACATAGCAGGACTGGCGGCGAGTGCCGCAGGCGGCGGCCTGTTTGGCCTTGTGGGAACTGTGATCGGCCGTATCGCCGGTGTGGTGGAAGCCCGGCAGTTGCAGGCACATGAGCGGGCTCGATGGGCGCATGAGTCGACGATGCAGAAGCTCAGGATCGAAGCCGATGCCGCTGGGCGCGCGGCCGACCTTCGCGAAGCGGAGACGTCCGGGGCCTGGGCTGGCCTGTCCGCGTCATTGGCAGCAGAGGCGGCCATTGGTGAGAGCTACAAATGGGTCAATGCTGTGCGGGCGCTGACCCGGCCGGCTCTCACCGTGCTGCTCTGGGGCATGACTGGCGCTGTGTTCCTGGGCGCGGATGCGGCGGGGCAAAGTGGGATTGTGGACACAGCAACCTTCGCTGCGACAGCCGCAACGCTCTGGTGGTTCGGCGACCGTGGGCCGCGCCGTGACATGCGTTGACGGAACTGGCCTGACCGGTCCATCCTCCCGGAAAATCCCGGAGGAACAAACACATGGCCGATGCTATCCTGGTAATTGATGAGGGCACGACCTCAACGCGGGCCATCGTGTTCGACCGGGACTTTGTCCAGATTTCCCTGGCGCAGGAGGAAGTGCCTCTGGCTTATCCCGCCGATGGCTGGGTCGAGCAGGATGGAGAGACGATCTGGGAGAAAACCCTTGGCGTTTGCCGCAAGGCCCTTGCCGAGGCGGGCGGTGTGGAACGGATCGCCGGTATCGGCATCACCAATCAGCGCGAGACGACGCTCGTCTGGGACAGGAAGACCGGCAAACCAATCGCGCCCGCGATCATCTGGCAGGACCGGCGCACCACCAGCGCTTGCGACGCCCTGAAAGCGGCGGGACACGAACAAAAGGTGCAGGCGGAAACCGGCCTGTTGATCGATCCCTACTTTTCGGGAACCAAGATTGCCTGGATCCTCGACACGGTTCCCGGTGCTCGCGAACGCGCCGAAGCAGGGGAGCTTGCTTTTGGGACCGTTGAGACTTTCCTTATATGGCATCTGACGGGCGGCCGGGTTCACGCAACAGACGTGTCGAATGCCTCGCGGACCTTGCTCTATCGTCTTGGTCTTGAAGAGCAGGGCGGCTGGAGCGAGGCAATGTGCAGCCTCTTCCGTGTGCCGATGAATATGCTGCCGGATGTCAGACCCAACGCCGCAGATTTCGGCCTCAGCGATGAGGCCCTGTTTGGCAAGGCGTTGCCCATCCTCTCTGCTGCCGGGGACCAGCAGTCCGCGCTGGTGGGGCAGGGATGTCTTTCGCCCGGCATGGCAAAAATCACCTATGGCACCGGCGCGTTCCTGGTCGCCAATTCCGGCACGGAAAAGCCGGAGTCGAAGAACCGCCTGTTGGGAACCGTTGGCTACGAAACGGCGGAAGGCGGGGCAATGGCGCTGGAAGGATCCATCTTCAATGCGGGTACCGTGGTGAAATGGCTGCGCGACGATCTGGGGCTGATCTCCGATGCGGCCGAGAGCGAAGCCATGGCCGCAGCCCTGGCGGGGAATGGCGGCGTCTACATCGTTCCGGCGTTCACGGGCCTCGGCGCGCCGCACTGGAATGCCGATGCGCGCGGGACGATCAGCGGCATCACGCGGGCAACAACGGCAGCCCATCTTGTGCGGGCAGGCCTTGAGGCCGTTGCCTACCAGACGCGGGACCTGCTGGATGCGTTTGAGGCTGACGGTGTGGAGATCCGGGAGCTCCGGGTCGATGGCGGCATGGTGGCCAATGACTGGCTGATGCAGTTCCTGGCCGATGTCTGTGCCCGTCCGGTGGTGCGGCCGGACTATCGCGAGATGACGGCGCTTGGCGCGGCTGCGCTGGCGGCGATGCAGCTCGGCTGGATGGACGCCGCTGCCTGGCAGGCGCGGGAAGTAAAAGGTGCCCGGTTCGAGCCGCAGATGGATGAAGAACAGCGGGCCGCTTTGCTGAAAGGCTGGTCGGCCGCGCTTCGCCGCACGCTTGCCTGACTTTTCCCGGGTGGATGTAAAAAGGGCGGCCCTCTCAGGCCGCCCTTTGTCTTTGGTTTCCTGAGGCTGCTTACATGCCGCAGGTCGTGTTCAGGAAGCGCTCGATCTCTTCAAGCACTTTCTTCTTGTTTTCCGGCGGCCATTTGACCGACTGGTGACCCATCTTCTCCATCACGAGGAACTCGCTTTGCGGCTCCCGTTTCTTGATCGCGTTGTAGAATTCGCGGCTATGGAAGATCGGCACCCGGACGTCATAATCGCCGTGGTACAGCATGATCGGGATGTTCACCTTGTCGGTGTTCTGCATCGGATCCATGCCCTTCACAGTATTGCCCTGAACGATGCGCTGGATGCGGTTGTCGCCCCATTCATTGCCCAGCTTGGCAAGGTTGGAGACGCCCGCGCCGGCAATGGCGCAGCGATAGGGGCTGTTCGGACGCACGGAGGCGGCGATGGCGGCGAAGCCACCATAGGAATAGCCGTGGATGGCGATCTTGTCGGCATCGACATAGCCTTGCGAGACGAGCCAGGCGGCGCCATCATCCTTGTCGTCCTGCATCTTCTGGCCCCACTCGCCGTCACCGGCCAGCCAGAGTTCACGGCCCCAGCCATCGCTTCCGCGATACTGCGGCTGCAGGACGATGTATCCGCGGCTTGCGAAATACTGGGTCCAGCCAGAGTCATCCCAGCCGCCGCTGTCGCGGGCCCACGGGCCGCCGTGCGGAACGATGATGGCGCCTTTGGCCTTGTCGCCTTCTTTCCAGCCGGCAGGGAAGGTGACGAAGCCCGGAATGCTCATGCCGTCACGCGCCGGATAGTGGACAAACTCACCCTTGCCGAGCGACTTCTGGTCGATCCACGGACGCAGCGAGCCGATCACAACCACTTTGGTCTTGTCGAGCAGCAGGTACCAGGCGGGCGGCATGTCAGCGGCCTGGACCTGGAACAGCACACGGCTGAGGTCATTGTTGTAGTCGACGATGGAAACGTATTTGTCCTTGAAGGCGGACTCGAGGCCATCCTGGATCGCGCGGAAGTCCGGATCGATCCAGTATGTCGAGGAGACCGGACCAGCATAGCGGAAGCCGAGGATCTCGTTGAAGTCCTGCGGACGGTGCGAATAGACGAGGCCGGAGACGTTGAACTCCGGGTGAGCCACCAGAGGCTGGTCGCTGAACGAGTCGGTGGACGGGTCATAGAGATACACGGCCGACTTGTCGGAGAACTTGTCGGTGACGATGTAGTATTTGCCGGTGCCGTTCTGCCGGCCATCCACTTCCATCGTGTAGCGGTTGGCAATCTCGGTCGTGAGCGGGGCTTCTATGGTCAGCTCACCGCTATTCTGATCGATCAGGCTGAAATACTGGCGCCAGGCGCCATCTTCGTACTCGAGCTTTGTGCGGGAGATCTGGCTGCCGTCACGATTGCTGATCAGGACCGATTCGGTGTCTGAAGCCTTGAACAGGAACTTCTCTCGGCTGTTCGAGAGGTCGTGCTCAAAGAAGCTTGTGCCGTTTTTGGTCGATGCGCGGGAAATCACGATCTTGGTCGGATCCAGTGGCAACAGGGATTCGATATTGGTTTCCCCCACCAGTTCGAAGCAGCGAAGCGTGTCCTTGTTGGCGCCAATTTCTGCCCGGCCATCAGGAAGATCGTCGATCTTCTTGATCTTTTCATTCCCCATATAGACTTTCTGGAGGTATTTTTTGGTCGCGCCGGTGTCGCGTCCCTCACCGCAACCGTACAGCGCGCCGATATACGGCTGGACCGTAAACCACAGCGACTTTTTGTCTTTCAGCGCTGTCGCCCCATAAAACAGTGTCTTGCCGCTGGTCGGGGTTACGTTGGAGGGGAGGAGCGGTTTGCTCGGATCGATATTGCCGGTCAGGTCCCAATAGGCGGCTGCACGCATGTCGCCACCCTGAGTCGGGTCAGCGATAACGCCGACCAGCATATCCCCTTCCAGAGACATCGAGACGCTTGAAACAGAAGGAGCTTTTGAAAAATCTTCGGCGGGAATCGGATCTGCGCCGGCGCCTGTAGCGCCTGCCAGCAGGGCCACAGACCCGGCTGCGATTAAGCGTCTCATCATGAGGAACCTCTCCAAGTTGCAAGTATGCAATATTTAAAGGGGCGCGAGGCAGGTCAAGCGCCCTCGACAGGTAATTGCCACAGTCATCTTCCAGACCAAAGGGGGCTTACGGGCATATTGTGATAGAAAAGGCACACTATGCGGGTGAATTTGTCCAGAAGATGAATTTAATGTCACGGAACCTTGTCAGTTCGCAATCTGCCGGACAAACCTTGCACCAAGCGCCAGTGTTCACTGGTTGCGTTCGCGTGTGAGGCGCGAACTTGAGCAAGCTCAGGCTTAATTGGTTAGGGGTAATACATATGAATAAGAGACTGTTCCGTCGGTCTGTGTTCAGCGGTGTCGCTATTGGCGCGCTGATCATGACGGGTGCTGCAAACGCACAGGAAACGGATACGGCTGATGAAGACGTCGTCACGACGATCGACACCACGCCGGCCGAGGACGAAGCCCGTCAGGAAAAAATCGTTGTCACGGGCTCGCTGCTCGCGCGCGACGAATTCGCTTCTTCTTCGCCGATCCAGGTGATCACCGCCGAGGTGGCAACCCTGGAAGGCCTCGTTGACACGGCTGCCCTGCTGCAGGGTTCTTCCCTCGCTGCCGGTTCGACCCAGCTGAACAACACGTTCCAGAATTACGTCACCAATGGTGGTCTTGGCGCGCAGACGATCGACCTTCGCGGTTGTGGTGACACGCGTACGCTGGTTCTGATCGATGGTAAGCGTCCGGGACCGTCCGGTACGCGCGGTTCGATCGCTGCGCTCGACCTGAACGTCCTGCCGCAATCGATCATCTCCCGCGTCGAAGTGCTCAAAGACGGCGCCTCGACCATCTACGGTTCCGACGCTGTTTGCGGCGTGGTGAACATCATCACGCGTGACTCGGTCGACAGCCCAGAGCTGAACTTCGACATTTCGCGTCCGTTCGATTCCGGCGGTGAGCAGTATGGTGTCAGCGGTGCCTGGGGCTTCGACCTCGGCGACAATGCCAACTTCACGCTTTCGGCTGAATACCGTCTGTCCGAAGAGCTCAACATTTCTGAGCGTGATTACCTCGATTGCCCGCGCGACTATGTTACTGACCCGAACGGCGGCGGCCTGATCGATCGCCTGAACTATTCGGCTACGGCGACCAATCCGAACCGTACCTGTAATAACCTGTACCACAACACAGCTATCGACTCGTTCTCCGGCGAACGTCTCATCCCGTCCCCGAACGGCGTGACGATTCCGTCCATCTACGGTACGTCCATCCCGGGCTACCGCCCGCGCGTTGGTACGGGCGTGGATCCGAACACCGGAGCGCTCTACTACGAGGACATCCTCGACGCACCGTTCCTGGGTAGTCAGGACTTCTTCCCGCAGAACGAGAACCTCTCGCTCTTCGGCACGGCTGACGTCGACATCGGCGGCATGGCCTGGGATACGGAAGTCCTGTACAGCCGCCGTAAAACTGAATCGGAAGGCTGGCGTCAGTTCTTCCCGGTCGTCGGTACGGCTGACAACGCTGCAGGCAGCCCGCTCTACAGCTACATTCTCGACCCAGGTTACCAGAACTCGGCTGGTGGTCTCGCTCAGATCGTCGCGCCGTTCCCGACCACAGACAAAGTCACGGTTGACTACTACTACGTGTCATCGTCGCTTTCCGGTGGTTTCTCCCCGGGCTTCATGGACAAGTGGTCCTGGAAGGTCGACGGCACCTATTCGCGCGGCGAAGGTACCTATGAGGGCAACGAGATCCTGCTCTCCAAGTCGGGTGACTGGAACTATGACGGTGTTGCCGACTATAATGGCGACGGTGTTCCCGACGCCCTGGCTCCGCCTTCGATCGACTTCCTGTCTCCGGACATCCTGTCTGGCGCACGTGTGGACGATCTTGTCGCCGCGATCGGCGGCTACCAGTCTGGCAACACGGTTTACGAGCAAACGACCTTCACGGCCGTTCTCGCTGGTGAACTCTTCGACCTGCCGGCCGGTCCGCTTGGTCTCGGCTTGGGTGCTGAGTACCGCGAGTTTTCGATCGACGACCAGCCGGGTGCGCTGACCCAATCGGGCGATATCTGGGGGTCCTCGACCGCCGGTCCGACCAAAGGGACGAACAGCGTGTCTGAAGTCTTCGCTGAAATCAGCGTTCCGCTCATCAAGGGCGCGCCGCTTGCTGAAGATGTCGAGTTCTCGGGCTCCGTCCGCGCATTCGATTACGACATCGGTGGTACGGACTCGATCTACAAGGTCGGTCTGAACTGGCAGATCACGCCGACCGTTCGTGCACGTTCGAGCTATGGTACGTCCTACCGTGCTCCGGCGCTGTTCGAACTGTTCCTGGAAGACCAGACGGGCTTCCTCAGCCAGACGAGCATCGACCCGTGTATCAACTGGGCTGACACGACCAACCCGAACATCCGCGCAAACTGTGCGGCTGCTGGTATCCCGGATGACTACACCGGTACCGGTTCTTCGGCGCTCGTGATCACCTCTGGCGGTGGCGATCTGCTCGAGCCGGAAACAGGCGACACCTTTACTGCTGGTGTGATCTGGACCCCGACTTTCGCAGACATCAACATCGCGCTTGATTACTACGAAATCGAGATTTCCGATCAGATCACCAGCCTGACGGGTGCTCAAATCGTCGGTGGTTGTTATGCAACGACGACCTATCCGAACGATTTCTGTGACCTGTTCGACCGTAACCCGGGCGACGCCACGATTGGTGCCTTCAACCTGGACAACATCCAGGCGCCGACTCTGAACGTCGACTCGCAGTCGCAGTCCGGTCTGGACCTCGAAATCCGCTACACCGGTGAGTTCAACTTCGGTACGGTGACCTTCGACAGCTCGATCAACTGGGCTCTTGAGCGTTACATCAACGTCTTCGGTTCGGACTTCGTCTCCGGAATTGAAGACAATGACTTCAACGGCACGATCGGTTATCCGAGCGTCGTCGGTGACGCTTCGCTTCGCCTGGACCGTGGTGACTGGACCTACACCTGGTTCACCGACTTCGCCGGCCACCAGGACGACAACCGGTACTACTCTGCTGACTACAACGACCCGCAGAACTACTTCGGTCTGAGCGGTCTGTACAAAGTGTACACCGAAGCACAGTGGACCCACGGTGCATCGGTTCGCTGGCAGGGCGATACCTGGTCGATCACTGGCGGTGTCAGCAACATCTTCGACGAGCATCCGCCGCAGGTGTCTGACCTCATCCAGACCAGTGCCGGTAACACTCCGCTGGCAGCTACTGCGTACGATCTTCGTGGTCGCCGCGCCTTCGTCAGCGTGTCGAAAACCTTCTAAGTCCAACCGGACTTTGGAATTGAAATCAGGGAAGGGCGGACCGGAAGGTCCGCCC
>MDTG01163267.1_pt1 | contig 12507 bp, 7 predicted proteins | sample 811421 | NCBI WGS metagenome assembly MDTG01 (sample SAMN05326645, study PRJNA326480) | marine metagenome | isolation source: seawater | place: Pacific Ocean: South East | collected 2011 | reverse complement strand
GGCCTGGCTCGCGGCCTCCTCAGCCGCCTCCCGCGCGGCCAGGGCCGCCTGCCGCTCTCGCTCGGCGCTGCCGCGCGCCTCCTCAGCCCGCTGGCGCGCGCGCTCCAGGCGCGACACGAAGGCCAGGCCGGCGCCCGCCAGCAGCAGCGAGGCCACCAGGAGCGCCGTCACGCCGAAGCCCAGCCGGCGTGGATTGCGGCGAGCCCAGCGGAGGGCGCGCTCCCAGGCGCCTGGCCGGCGGGCGCGCACGGGCTCGCCGCGGCAGAAGCGGCCGAGGTCCTCGGCCAGCTCGCGCGCGGCAGGGTAGCGATCGGCGGGGTCCTTCTCCAGGGCGCGCAGGACGATCGCGGCCAGGGCCTCGGGGACGTCGGGCCGCTCGGCCCGCGGGTCGGGGGGGGGCTGGTGGACGGCCGCGTGGAGGACCTCGACCAGGGAGGCCCCCGCGAAGGGCGCCCGACCGACCAGCGCGTGCAGGAGCGTGGCGCCCAGCCCGTAGACGTCGGTGGCGGGTCCGATCCGGTCCTGCCGTCCCTGCGCCTGCTCGGGCGACATGTAGGCCGGCGTGCCCAGGATCTCGCCCGTCTGGGTCAGGGTCGTCGCCCCGGCGGGGCGGACGAGCCCGAAGTCGGTCAGCAGCGCGGCGTCGTCGCTGGCGCGCAGCAGCACGTTGTGGGGCTTGAGGTCTCGGTGCAACACGCCGCGCGCGTGGGCGTGGGCGAGCGCCTCGGCCAGCTGCAGCCCGTAGCGAGCCGCCTGCGCGGGGGAGAGGGGTCCCTCGGCGCAGCGCTCGGCCAGGGAAGGCCCCTCGATCAGCTCCATCGCGATGAAGGGTCGCCCGGCCTCCTGACCCACCGCGTGGATCGCCACGATCCCCGGGTGCGCCAGACTGGCGGCGGCCTGGCCCTCGCGCGCGAAGCGGATCAGCTCGGCCGGGTCTGCGTCCTCCCGCGGAACCTTGAGCGCGAGGGGAGCGCTGTGCTCCGGATGGCGCGCGCGGTAGACGCGCCCCATTCCGCCGCGCCCCAGCAGACCTTCGACCTTGAAGGAGCCCCAGCGGGTCGGAGCCGCGCTCGGGGGAGCCGCGACCGTCTCTGGCGCTGGGCCCTCCTCCTCCAGACAGGGCGCGAGCCGGCGAACCAGCTCGCCGGCGTGCGCAGGCCGCGCGGCGGGGTCCTTGGCCAAGCAACTCAGGCAGAGCTCGTCGAGGGCCGGGCTGACGGTGGCGTCGAGCTGCCGCGGACGGGGCGGCTCGCGCTCGCGGATCTTGCCCGCCAGCTCGAGGAAGCTCCCGCCGCTGAAGGGCAGCTCGTCGCTCAGGGCCAGGTAGAGCAGGACTCCCCAGGACCACACGTCGGCTCTGGGGTCGGGCGCGCTCGGGCCCTCGGTCCGCTCCGGCGCCAGGTAGGGGGCGCTGCCCAGGACCGCCCCGGGGGCGGTCAAGCGGGCCAGGTCGGCGGCGGCCGCCAGGCCGAAGTCGAGCAGGCGGACCCGCTCCCCGCGCTCGAGGAGCACATTGCGAGGGCTGAGGTCGCGGTGCACCACGCCCGCCGCGTGGGCGGCCGCGAGGGCCTCGGCCAGCTCGAGCAGGTAGGTCAGGCGCTGGGCGCGGGCAGCGGAGGGGAGGGCCGCGTCGAGCCGGCGCGGCTCGGCCACCAGCTCGCTGACCAGGAAGGGGCGCCCCGCCAGCTCCCCCGAGCCGAGGCAGCGCACGATTCCCGGGTGCTCGAGCTGCGCGGCCAGCTCCGCCTCGCGGGCGAAGCGGGCCAGGGTCTCGGGGTCGAGCTCGACCCCGCTCAAGAGCTTGAGCGCGACCTCCCGTCCCAGCCGGGCGTCCCAGGCGCGATAGACGACCGCGCTCGCGCCGCGCCCCAGCTCGGCCCGCAGCTCGAAGCGCTCCCCGAGGCGCGCGCCGGGGGCGAGGCTCTCGAGCAGCTGGGGCGCCTGCGCCGGCTCGACCCGGAGCGAGTCGAACACCCAGGCGCTCACGTAGGATCGCTTCCGTGGAGACCCGAGGCGATCCGATCCGCTGGCTGCGCGCGCTCCTGGAGCGCGAGCGAGACCCCGCCCGCTTGCGGCGGCTGGTCCTGGACGCGGCGCTGGAGCTCCTCGCGGCCGAGCGGGGCTACCTGGTGCGGCGGCGGGCGTCGGGCGAGCTCGAGGTCGAGGTGGCCCTCGGCTTCGACGCCGACGAGCTGCGCGGGCCGGCGGGGCAGATTTCGCGCACGGCCGTCGAGCGCGTGCTGGAGCGCTCGCGCGGCCTGGTCACGGCCAGCGAGGAGGACTGGGAGGTCGGCGACGCGACGAGCCTGCGCCAGAGCCGGGTGACCTGCGTGGCGTGCGTGCCGGTCCGGGGCGGCGGCGAGGTGTGGGGGGTGCTCTACCTCGATCACCGCTTCGACCCCGCCGCCTTCGTGCCCGAGGACCTCGAGCCCCTGCAGGCCCTGGCCGACCTGGCCGGGGAGCGGCTGGTCGCCTTGGAGGAGTGAGGGCTCACAGGCCGCGCTCCACCACCCAGCGCACGGCGTGGTGCACGAGCTCGGCGCCGCTCTCCAGGCCGAGCTTCTGCTTGATCTGGGCCCGGTAGCCCTCGACGGTCTTGACGCTCAGGTGGAGCGCCTCGGCGATCTCGCGCGTCCCGCGCCCGCGCCCCAGGGCCTGGAACACCTCCAGCTCGCGGTCGCTCAGGCGGTCGACGGGGCCGGCGTCGGCGACGTCCCCGCGCACGCGACGGAGCAGGCGCTGGGCCACGGCTGGGCTGGTGTAGACCTCGCCCGCCAGGACCTGGCGCAGCGCGTCCAGGACCGTCTCGCTGGCCTCTTGCTTGCGCACGTAGCCACGCGCGCCGGCGCGCAGGCAGCGCTCGGCGTAGAGGGCCTCCTCGTGCATGGACACGACCAGGGTCGGCAGCTCGGGCGCGCGCTGAGCGAGGGCTCGCACGACCTCCAGCCCGCTCCCTTCGCCCAGGCTGAGGTCCACGAGCACCACGTCGGGCGCGAGCTCGCGCGCGGCCTCGAGGCCCTCGGGCGCGCTGCCCGCCTCCCCGCACACCTCGAGGTCGGCCTCGTCCTCGATCAGCTGGGCCAGCCCGCGCCGGAACAAGGGGTGGTCGTCGATCAGGAGCACGCGCAGGGGCTCGCTCATGGGCAGGTCTCGCTCTCGCAGGGCCAGCGGCAGCCGACCTCCGTCCCGCCCGCGGGGAGGGCGCGGCGCACGAGCTCCGCTCCCAGGGCGCGGGCGCGGTAGGCCATGATCTGGCTGCCCATGCCGGGGCGCGCGTTGGGGTCGAGGCCGACGCCGTCGTCGCGGACCCAGAGCTCGAGCGCTCCCTCGCTTGGCTCCAGCCCGAGCACGACCTCGGCGGCGCGGCTGTGCTTGGCGGCGTTGGCCAGCGCCTCCTGGGCGATCCGGTAGAGCTCGTGGGCCGCGCCGGGCTCGAGTCGCCGCGCCAGCGCCGCGGGGCCCTCGTAGCGGAAGCGCAGCTCGGGGTAGCGGCGGCCGCTGGCCTCGATCAGGTCGCGCAGCGCGGCGGGCAGCCCCTCCCGCTCGAGGGCCACCGGGCACAGGCCCCGCGCCAGCCCGTAGGCCTGGGCGGTCGTCTGGTTCAGCTCGCTTCGTAGCTCCGCCGCCAGGGGCGCGTCGGGGTCTTCGCGGGCCGCGAGCCGCTTCTCGAGCCGCTTGGCGCTCAGGGCCAGGGCGCCCAGCAGCTGGCAGAGGTCGTCGTGGACGTCCTGGCCGAAGCGGCGCTGCTCGCGCGAGCTGACCTCGAGGACCTCGCGCTGCAGGGCCTCCTCCGCGCGGCGGTGCGCCGCCTCGCGCTCGCGCGAGGCGGTCACGTCGCGCAGCACGGCCACGGCGGCCTCGAGCGCGGGCGCGCGCGAGAGCGTCACCTCGACGACCCTGCCCTGGCCCGTGAGCGTCCGCTCCGCTCGCTCGCTCCCGCTCGCCAGCAGCTCCGCGGCCAGCCGCGGGAGCCCCGGGTCGCTGGCGGCGAGCGCCGCCGCCAGGTCCGCGCCGCGCTCGTTGAGGGGGCGCGGCTCGCCGCGCGGCGGGAGGAGCACCAGCCCCTCGCCGATCGTCGCCAGGGCCGCCTGGAAGCGAGCCCGCGTCTGGGACTGACGCTGGCGCTCGCCCTGCAGCTCCTTGAGCAGGCGCACGCGCTCGAGGCCGGCCGCGAGCTGGTGCGCCAGGAGCGGCAGGAGGGCCCGCGCCAGCTCGAAGCCCTCGGGCGGGAGCCCGTCGAGGACCAGGGCGACTCCGCCCGGGCGCCCAGGGGTCCTGAGCGGAGCTGCCAGCGCGCCACCGCGCTGCCCGCGGCGCTCGCTCAGCTCGTCCTCGCAGAGCGCTTCGTCGGCCGCCGTCTCCGCCAGCGCGGAGGGGGCGCCGAGCCCGGCGCAGGCGCCCCAGCTCCCGGCCTGGCGCAGGGCAGCGCGCGCGGCGCCGCAGGCCTCCTGCCCCAGCTGCAAGGCGCCCTCGCGCAGGGCGGACTCGCTCGAGGCGGTCGCCGTCAGCAGGCCGAGCTGATAGAGGGCCCGCGCCAGCTGGTCGCTCGGCGGCTGCCAGGCGCCGTCGCGCGAGCGCGTCAGCGCCGGGTTGACCTGCGCGAAGCGCGGCCCGGCGCCGAGGTAGGTCACCTCGACCTCGCCCACCTCGACCCGGTCGCCGTGGCGCAGGTTGCGGACGGGCTTGCGAGCGGGGCGCCCGTTGATCTGCAGCGGCAGCGCCGCGAGCTCTTCGAGCTGGATCAGGAGCGCGCCGCGGCGGGTCGGGCTGATCACGAGGTGGCTGGGGGCCGCCGGCTCGGCCAGCACGAGGTCGGCGTCCGGCCGCGAGCCCAGCACGAAGTCGCCCGTGAGGGTGAGGCTGAACTCCTCGCGAGGAGTGAGGACGGTCAGCTCCGCGGTCATGGCCAAATGGTAGCCGCCACCGAGCGCGACGCGAGGCCGAGGGACGTGCCCCCCAGGCCTCGCGCCGCGGCCGGCGCTCAGGGCAGGTCGGCCCGCAGCGAGCTCGCCTGGAGCACCCCGCCGCTGACGCTGCCCTTGGCGCGCAGCTCCTGGTAGCGGCCGGCCTGGATCCCGGCCTCGAGGTCGGCGGCGCTGATCGGGGTCGTGAGGCCGGTCTGCTTATCCCGCTCGACGATCACGGTGGCGGCCGAGGTCGTGACCTGGAGCGTGAGCGGGTTGCCCAGGGCGCCCGCGTCGCCGGTGATCTCCAGGGTCAGGGGTGCGTTGCCGAGCACCTGGAAGCGGGTGCCCTCGATCTGCTCCTGCTGGGCCTGGGCCGCGCCCGCCTGGCCGCTGACCAGATCGAACACCCCCGGCGCGCTGCGGCCGAAGTGGCCCTCGAGCTCGACCTTGGCGCCGACGCTCAGGCTCAGGCCGCCCAGGGCGACCTCGACCTGCGTCGGCAGGCTGGGCTGGCTCGAGACCGAGACCCGCTCGAAGCTCTGGGCGCTGACCTGAGCCCGCCCGTTGGCGACGCTCTGGACCGTGCCCTCGAGGCGGGTCTCACGCAGCTTCACGCCGCTGACGGTCCCGGGCACGCCGTAGACGCGGACCTCCTGGCCAGGCCGGAGGCTGCTCAGGCTGGCGCTGACCCCGGGGTAGCCGTCGTAGGCGTAGCGGGTGGCGGCGTCGACGGCGACCTGCTGGACCGAGCCGAGCGGGAAGAGCGCGTCGCGGCGGGCGAGGACCAGCAGCTCGAAGCCGCTGGCGTTGGTGCTCAGCACGATCCCCTGCGCCTCGGGGCCGCTCATGTTCAGCCCGTCGTCGAGCTCGATCGCGCTGGCCCGCACGGCGCCCGCGCCAATGTCGAAGGTCCCGTGGATCTCGAGGGGATCGCCGACCTGGAGCAGCCCCAGCCCGGCGGGGCCGGTCTGGAGCGAGCCGCGAGCGGCGATCCGGGTCGCGCCGTCGACGAGGACGCGCACCGTCCCCGCGCCGAGCTGGACGTCGAGCCCCTGGCCCGACTGGATCGCGGCCACCGAGCCGTGGAAGTCCTCGAAGGCGTAGCCGGCGCCCTGGCGCTCGACCTTCAGCAGGAGGGTCGGGTCGAGGGTCAGCGACCCGCCGGCGCCCAGGACCAGGTTGGTGACCGAGGCGTCCACGTCGAAGTCGACCTCGACCAGCTGGCTGGCGCCGGTCACGACGAGGGGCGGGCTGAAGGTCGAGCTGGCGCGCCCGCTGGCGGGGCTGACGCTGAGCGCGTTGCCGACGCGGTCGGCGGCCGCGGCGCCGGTGTAGTCCAGATCCAGTCGCTGGTAGGTGCCGGGCGGCAGGCTGAGGTGCGAGAGCAGCTTGCTGACCCCGCGCAGGCGGAGCAGGTTGGCGCTGACGCGGCCGCCGCCGGGGCCGGGGAAGACCTGCTGGGTCACCCCTTGGTCGTCGGTGACGCTCAGACCGGTGACCTCGACGGTCAGGGCCGAGAGGTCGTCGCTGGGGGCGTCCGTGAGGGCGAAGGTCACGCCGCCCGTGCTGGCAGCGCTCGTCGAGCCAGAGCTGGTCGAGGCGCCGCCGCTGCCGCTGCTCCCCCCGCTGCAGCCGCAGAGGGCCGCGCAGAGGGCGAAGCTGAGAAAGAGAGGCTGGGAGAGGGGCTTCATGGGGGGCTCCTGAAGGGGTCCGACCGAGGAGCCGCCAAGCTAGGGATTTGGCCGCCTGAGTCGATCCGGGGATCTCCCCCCTCCTGCCCCCGGGGAATCCCCGGGGGGTCGCCCTCAGACCCGCAGGGTCGCCACCAGGCGGCGCGGGAAGCGGAACAGGTCCAGCGCGCTCAGCACGCTGGGCACGAGCAGGTCGCACGCCAGGAGGGAGGGCCGCGCCAGGCCCTCCTCTCCGCACACCGCGACGCCGAGCGCCGCCGCCTCGAGGGCGGCGGCGTCGTTGCCGCCGTTGCCCACCACGGCGCAGCTCGCCGCCCCGAGGCGCTCGACGAGCGCCAGCTTCTGGGCGGCCTCCTGCCCGCGCTCGACGAGCGCCAGCTGCAGCGGCAGCCCCTCGACGAGGGCCGCGGCGCGCCCGTGGGTGTCGGCGGTCGCGAGGTGCAGCTCGAGGTCCACCGAGAGGGCCTCGACGCGCTCGGCGACTCCGGGCAGCAGCTCGCCGTCGAGGGCCAGGGTCCCGTTGAGGTCGAGCACGAGGTGCTCGAGGCGCAAGGGCGCCCAGCCGGGGATCTCGAGCTCGAGCACTAGTAGTGGATCTCCCGCGTCAGCTGCCGGTGCCCCTTCCAGGCCAGCAGCTTGGCCCGCGGCGGCCCCTCGGGGAAGTACTCCACCGCGGCGTAGGTCAGCTCGCGGTTGACGCCGAGGTTGGCGATGTCGAGCGAGATCAGGTCGGTCCAGGTGCCGGTGTTGATGTAGGTCCGGTTGGGCCCGAAGCGGCGCACCTTGCGCAGGTGGGTGTGGCCCATGATCACGGTGTGGATGCGCGGGTTGCGCCGCATCAGCTTCTTGACCTTGCGCTCGAAGTTGGGGAAGGCCCCGTAGTCGATGAACGTGTCGAAGAAGTCGCCCAGGGTGACCGGGTGCAGGCGCGGCCGCTGGATCAGGGGCAGGACCCGATAGCGCCAGAAGGTCATGAGGGCCAGGCCGATCAGCTTGAAGGCCACCCCGGGGTCGAAGAAGAGCGCGCCGAAGAGGTAGAGCGAGAAGGGCGTCACGCGGTCGACGTAAGGGCGCTTCTCCTTCATCCGGTTCAGCACCTCCAGGATGAACACGCTCCCGAAGGGCTGGCGGAGGACGGGCTCGGGCACCCCCTCGCTGATCAGCATTTGGTCCCAGCGGTAGCGGTTCATGCCTTCGAACTGCATCCCGTGGTGGACCTGGACCCCGTCGAACTCATAGTAGGGGCGCTCGACGACGAAGTGCATCCGCTCGTCGAGCTCCTCGCCGCACACCCGCTGCCGGAACAGGCGCTGGCAGGCGGGGAACACCAGCTCGAAGTCGTGGTTGCCCGGGAGGATCGTGATCCGCTTGCGCGGGCGAGACACGAAGCGCTGCAGGCCCGCGACGACGAGCGGGTGTCCGTCGAGGGCCGCCGCCAGCTTGGCGTGCGCGATCCGCTCGGTGATGTGGACCGGGAAGCCCCCGTCGAAGCGGACCTGGAGCAGGTCGAAGAAGTCGCCGTTGATGATCAGCTCGACCTCGGACTCGGCGTATTCGTCGCTCGAGTAGTGGTCGAGGAGGTCCGCGAACTCCTGGTCGTAGAAGAAGTTCTCCCAGGGATTGAGCTCGCCGACCTCCCGCCCGTCTCCGAGGTGGAAGTCGCTGACGACGACCTTGCGGACCTCTCCAGTGTTCGTGGCTCCGTCCTCCTAAGACGAGCGTAGCGACGGCCTTCCTCCCCCGGAAGAGACACAGAACCCTCCCTTCCGCGCTGACTTCGTCACGGGAGTGTCTGCCGAGCGTCCCGCGGGTCCCGAGTCGTGCCCCGAGGCGCTAAGATCCGGGCCTCACGCTTCCGGGACGTGAGCCGTATCAGAGAGCCGGCGCTCCTTGCCGTCGCTCCACGCGAAAGGTGTCCATGTCGATTTCAGCCTCGCGCAAGCTCCCCTTGCTCACCCTCGCGGGCGCCGCCGTCGCCTGCGCATTCCTCCTCCCCGTGGTCGCGCAGGACGCGGACCCCGCCGCTCAGGTCAAGGAGCTCTTCGAGCGCCTCGGCGCGGCCAAGGGCCCCGCGATCTGGAACCACGCCCTCGCCCTCGAGGAGCTCGGCCAGGCGGCCGCCCCCGAGATCGCGCGTCAGCTCGAGGCCGCCACGGCCCCGGGCGTGCGCCTGGGCGCAGCCAAGGCCCTGCTGGGGATCCCTGGCGCCGACGCCCAGCGCGGCGCGGCGGTCCGGGCGGTCAAGGCCGTGCTCCAGGGCGGCGCCGAGCGCGAGCTGCGGGTGTTCGCCGCCGACCTCCTGACCGCCCACGGGCGCAAGAACGAGGTCAAGCCCCTCTACCGCGCGCTGGAGTCCATGACCGACCCGGTCGTGAAGGTCCACGTGCTGCGCGCGCTGCACCACCGCGGCCGCCACCCGCGCGCGCGCCGTGAGCTGCGCAAGCTGCTCAAGAGCGACGACTACGAGACCCGCGTCGAGGCGGCCCTGGCGCTGGCCTCGCCGGAGATCGGCAACGTCGAGCTCGTCCGGCCCCTGCTGAACAAGGTCAAGGACGAGCCCAGCGACCGCGGTCAGCGGGCGCGGGCCTACCTCGAGCTCGACGACATGCTCGCCAAGCAGGAGAAGTACGCCGGCCTCGAGGAGCGCGACGAGATCCTCAAGCTGCGCAACCGCGAGATCGAGGACCTCAAGAGCCAGCTCGCCGCCGCCCGCAAGGCGGCCGGCTCGGGCGGGAGCGGCGCCGCCGCCGGCAGCGACTTCCCCGGCGGGAAGATGATGGAGGAGATCTTCGGGCGGATCCGCAGCGGCTACGTGGACGCCAAGAAGACCAAGGTCCAGGACCTGATCGATCAGGCCGCCAGCGGGCTGGTCGACTCGCTCGACCCCTTCAGCAGCTACATGAGCGAGCGCCAGCTGAAGGAGTTCAACACCGGCATGCAGCAGCGCTACGGCGGTATCGGCGCCGTGGTCCAGATCGACCCCAAGACGCAGCTGCTCACGATCCAGCAGCCCTTCTACGACAACCCCGCGCACAAGGCCGGGCTGCGGACCCTCGACAAGATCGTCAAGGTCGAGGGCACCGAGACCAAGGGCAAGCGGGTCGACGAGCTGGTCAAGATCCTCAAGGGCCCCGAGGGCACCCCGGTCCGGGTCCTGGTCCGCCCCTTCCTCGGCGGCGAGGACGTCGAGAAGAAGATCATTCGCCGCTCGATCGTGCTCAAGAGCGTCAAGACCGCGATGTTCCCCGGCAAGCTGGGCTACCTCTCGCTGGACCAGTTCGGCCACCTGGCCGTGCAGGAGGTCGAGGCCGGCCTGAAGAAGCTCGAGGCCGAGGGCATGCAAGGTCTGATCTTCGACCTGCGCGGCAACCCGGGCGGCCTGCTCAACGCGGCGGTCCTGATCGGTGACAAGTTCCTCGACGACGACCAGCTGGTCGTCTACAGCCAGGGCCGCAAGGGCACGCCCTACGGCGAGCGCTCCGAGGACGGCGGCCCCCGCGTGCGCCAGGCCCGCGTGGCCCAGCCCAAGCACCCCGACTACCCGATCGTGGTCCTGATCGACGAGAACGCCGCCAGCGCGAGCGAGATCGTGAGCGGCGCGCTCCAGGCCCACAAGCGGGCGACGCTCGTCGGCCAGACGACCTTCGGCAAGGGCAGCGTCCAGAACATCTTCCCGCTCAGCTCGGTCGGCGGGAAGGCCGCGCTGCGGATGACGATCGCCTACTACTACCTCCCCGACGGGCGCCTCATCCACAAGAAGCGCGACGTCGAGTTCTGGCGCTTCATGCAGCGGATGCGCGCCGCGATCAACGGCTGGAAGCGGGACGGCGTGATCAACGACCAGCAGGCCAAGGACATGCTGGATCGCTACGAGGACGCGCCGGGCGGGGTCGAGCCCGACTACGCCGTCGAGCAGGACACCTTCGAGCCCGACGAGCAGAAGGCCTACGGGATCGTGCTCCAGGGCCAGTTCGTGGAGGAGTACATCCGCGTGCGCTGGAAGCAGCACCAGGAGACCTTCCACAAGCTGGCCGAGTTCGACGGCTTCGACCCCAAGGCCTACCCCGACTTCGACGCGCTGTGGACCGAGGTCCAGGAGGCGCTCAAGATCGACGAGAAGGCCAAGGCGGCCTTCACCCAGGACGACCTGCGCCTGCTGCTGCGCAACATGGTTCGCCGCTTCGCGCAGGACGACAAGGAGGAGGTCTTCGCGGGCGACTTCCAGCAGGACCGCCAGCTCCAGGCCGGGATCCTGGTCCTCGGCAAGCAGGTCGGGCTCGACACCGACTCGGTCAGCGAGCTCTCCTTCCTCAAGGAGCGCTTCCCCAAGGGCGTCGAGCGGACCCGCAAGCTCGCCCAGAAGGACGAGCAGAAGGGCGACAAGCGCGACTTCAAGTAGCCGCTCCCGCTGAGTCAGCTCGAGGCGCGGGCCCCCTGGGGTTCGCGCCTCGTCGTTGGTTGGCGGTCCTTGGTTGGCGGTCCTTGGTTGGCGGTCCTTGGTTGGCGACAACGCCGGTGACGCTTTGGGAGGAAATCGGGGCGACGAGCTCCCTAACTCATTACCCGGCAAGGTCTGGCGCTGGGCACTCACCTTGCGCCTGAGCTCCACGAAGGAACTCAGGTGCAACGATGAAGAAGTTCGCGCTCGTGCTCGGCCTCGCCCTCGCGTGGGGGGCCCCGGCCCTCGCCCAGCCCGTCACGCCGGCCGCTCCCGCGGCCACGCCTCCGGGGATCACCCCGACCACCTGGAGCGTGCAGCTCTACGGGGAGCAGGGGGAGGCCGGCGAGGCGACTCAGGTGCGCCTGGAGGAGGTCGACCCCGACACCTGGCGGGTGTGGATCACCTACCAGGGCCAGACCTGGAGCGCGCCCGCCTCGCCCCTGCACGGCGGGCGGAGCGTGTTCGCGGCCTCGCACCTGGTCCCCCAGGCCGCGAGCGAGACCCCGGTCCGACGCGGCGCTGCGCAGCGCCTGACCCAGCAAGACCCCGCTCCGCCCGCGCCGAGCGCCGGCGAGGGCTACCAGCCGGGGGTGCCTGCGATGGTCCTGATCCGCCTCGAGGGAGGCGGAAGCCAGGCGCTCGTCACCCTGCGCGACGCCCGCGAGCGGATCATCGGGCGCGGCGCGGGCGTCGTCGACTGGCGCGGCGAGGCGGATCACCTCGCCGAGCGGCTCGAGCAGGCGCGGAGCGAGCTCGAGCGGACCGCCCCCCTCGACCGGACCCTGCGCCAGGAGCAGCGCGTGGAGGCCCTCGCCCGGCAGCACCGCAGCGCGCACCAGGCGGCGAGCGCGGCCGAGCTCACCTCGGGGGACCTCGATCGCGTCGAGGCGGCGAGCGAGCGCTCGCTGGAGCGCCTGGCCGACCTCCGCGAGCGCTACGCCGAGCTGGCCGACCCCCAGGGCGCCGAGGCCCGCACCCTCAGCGAGGAGATGCGCGAGGAGGAGGCGCTGCTGCAGCACGCGCGGCAGACGCGGGCCCGCCTCGAGGCCGCCGAGGTCGAGTCGGGTGAGCTGGCCCGGATCGCGCCCGCAGCGGACCGAGTCCGCGAGCGCCTGGCGCGCCTGCGCGAGGACTACGTGGCGCTCGAGGACCAGCGCGGGCCGCGCGCGCAGCTCCTGAGCGAGGAGATGCGCGACGCCGAGGGGTTGCTCCGCCACTCCCTTGAGCAGCGGGCGCGCGCCGAGGCGGCCGAGATCGAGTCGCGCGACCTCGAGCGGGTCAGCGAGGGCGTCGACCACGTGCGCCGGCGTCTGGCGGACCTGCGCGAGCGCTACACCCAGGTCGACCCGCGCAGCCCGAGCGCCGAGCTCCTCGCGCAGGACATGCGGGAGACCGAGGGCCTGCTCCGCCACGCCTACGGCCAGCGCGATCGCCTGGAGGCGGCCGAGCTCGACTCGGGCTCGCCCCG
>MDTG01125525.1_pt1 | contig 12507 bp, 10 predicted proteins | sample 811421 | NCBI WGS metagenome assembly MDTG01 (sample SAMN05326645, study PRJNA326480) | marine metagenome | isolation source: seawater | place: Pacific Ocean: South East | collected 2011 | reverse complement strand
TTTTTCTTTGCCTTAGTAGCATCTCCTAAAAGAGTTGAAACCTCAGTTGGCCTGAAATATCTTTTATCAATTCTTATTACCACTTTATTATTATCTGCTCTTATACCAACCTCTTCTAATCCATTCCCTTGCCAAATAATTGCAGGTTGGTTGGTATCTTTAACCCAACCAACCTCTTTCGCACTTAGTTCGATAAATTGCCTAACTGTTTCTTGCCTTCCAGTAGCTATTACAAAATCTTCTGGTTTTTCTTGTTGTAACATTAACCATTGCATTTCAATATATTCTTTTGCATGACCCCAATCTCTTAAAGAATCTAAATTACCCATGTATAAGCATTCCTCTAAGCCTTCATTGATCCTTGTAATGCCTCTAGTTATTTTTCTTGTTACAAATGTTTCCCCTCTTCTTGGACTTTCATGATTAAATAAAATCCCATTACATGCGTAAATATTATAGGCTTCTCTATAATTAACAGTAATCCAATACGCATATAATTTCGCGGCTGCATATGGGCTTCTGGGATAAAAAGGTGTTGTTTCTTTTTGAGGTATTTCTTGAACTAGTCCATATAATTCACTTGTACTAGCTTGATAAATTTTAGTTTTCTTATTAAGACCTAATAATCTTACTGCTTCAAGAATTCTTAAGGTTCCAAGTCCATCACAGTTTGCTGTATATTCTGGTTCTTCAAAACTTACGGAAACATGACTTTGTGCTGCTAAATTATAGATTTCATCTGGCTCAATAGTTTGAATAATTCTTATGATGTTTGTACTATCTGTTAAATCTCCATAATGTAGTTGAAATCTTTTATTACTTATATGAGGGTCTTCGTATAAGTGATCAATTCTCTGAGTGTTAAATGAGCTAGATCTTCTTTTAAGTCCGTGTACTATGTATCCTTTTTTTAAAAGGAATTCTGCCAAATAACTTCCGTCTTGTCCTGTAACCCCTGTAATGAGAGCAACTTTATCAGTCATAATTTAAATAGTTATATTTTCGAAATCATCTAGATAAATATAACATTTCTTTATATTCTTATTTTAAAATCTATAAATAAATTATTTATATTTGTAACTTTACTTTATTGCAAAGGATATTGAAAAAAAACTTTTTATTTTCTGAAAATATTTTTATCTAATCTTTTGGAATAAAAGTTAATTTCAAAAACACTCTTAAAATAATTCAATTTTAGAAAGTTTTATAAATCAACCCCAGGCTTAATAAATAAATTTAAAAATTTTCTAATTAAGTTATTTAAAAACTTATAAATTATTTAAAAATTTAATTTAATTCTAATGTAGGATGGAATAGCTATAAGAAAGTAAAATTTAATATTTAAATATTTTTTTTGAGAGTGATTTTTTATGTTAATTGATATTTTTTTATACAGCCTGACTATATTCTTATTATCAGTTTCGCCTTTACCTGCTCTACCCTTAATAATAGCTTGTTATGCAAAATTAGGATTTGTTGGTGGTTTTATATCCACAATGACAGCAGCAAATTTAGCAGTCTTTAGCCATTATTATATAGGTGCAAATTTTAGGAAAAAAAATTTTAAGTGGCCTAGATTACAAAAATTAATAGATAATTATTCTGATAAATTAGCTGATTTATCAACTTTTGATTTATTTCTGCTTAGATTATCAAATGTTTTTATAACAAAAATTTTAAATTTATTACTAGGATTTTCTAATTACCCTTTAAGGAAGATTTTTATTATTAATAATATATCTAATTTTTTATGGCAATTTTTAAATTATTTCTTTGCTTCTAAAGTTGATATACTTTCTAATATATTGCTGAAAATAAATATATCATTATCAATAAGTACACTAATTTCGATAGTTTCTATTTCATGCATAGTTATTTTATCAAGTCGCATAATTATATTCTTTTTGAAGAAAATTCTTAGAAATAAATTTCCTAGAACTTAATTGTTATGAATAAAGTAATTAAAATTTTAATTGTTTTTTTATTGTCATTTTGGCTTTGGGGTGTTGATTGGTCTCAAAGGAATATTGATCCAGAAACTACTAAATTTTTAATTTCTACTCAATTTGCTTTGGCTTTGAGATATATTTTTTTGTTTTTTATAATTTCATATTCCATTGGAAAATTCAAAAATTATAAATATCATTATCTTTTTACTTCTTTTGCAGGAATTCTCACTACTTTATTTTTATTAACAAGTATCAGTCTCGAATTAAATACTATTCTAAATTTTTTAATTTCATCTACCATATTTATTTTTTTACCAAGTGAAAGTTTTAGTTTTCTGGATAGGATTTCATTAAAAACAATTAATATATTACTTTTAGGTGGGTTGTTATTTCTTATTCTGTTTGAATTTTCTAGTTTAAGTAACCAAGAAACCACTACTTCATATTTTACTACAGTAGTTCCTGATTTATCAGGTTTCACAACGGTTAATTACAAAAGATTTTTTGGTTTTTTTGGGGGTCCGATTGTTCTTTCCACAATCTCAGCGATAACTTTTATATATGCAGGCAATCAGAAAATTTTTAAATTAAATTTTAAATTTTTCACTTTAGTTATTTGTGTTATTTCAATTTCATTAAGCAATTCGGTTTCGGGATTAATTTTTCTGATTTTATATTATTCGCTTAAATTTATCTTTTATTTTTTTAAAAGTTATTCTTTTAGACTACCAAAATTAACATTAAAAAATATTATTTTATTTTTTCTTTTTATATCTTTTTTAATTATTTTATATGTAACACAGTCGAAGGCAATTGATTTATTTATTGGTAAAATATCTTATATTTTCCTCATTATTTCAGGCAATACTTCTTCTGCTTCAGATCTTTTAAATTATGATCAATTCTTGAGATCTTCTGGTAGTTTTTTGGGAAGGTTATTAGATATTAGTTATGTTCTCTCAGATATGAGTTTATCCACTTATTTATTTGGAGGTTTATTCGATCTTGATAGAGGTAAGATTTTAAGTGAATCTGGAATAATTACTTTAATTTCAATTTATGGAATTCCCTTTACACTTCTATTTTTATTCATAACCTTAAGAAATTTTGGAATAAAAGTGTTTATAGTTTTATTATTATTTAATATTCCTTACAATATTTTTTTAATGCATCCTGTTTATCTTTTAGCTTGTATTTCACTAAAAAAAGAGAAATTAAATTACATTTCTTAAATGAAAAAAGTTCTTTTAACAGGAGCTGCTGGCTTTATAGGAGCAGCACTTTCTCAAAAACTATTGAGTAAAGGTTATATTGTTTATGGTATTGATAATTTAAATTCATATTATGATGTAAATTTAAAATTATCGAGATTAAATTTTATTGAAAAACAAAAATTAATTTATAAAGGTAGTTGGCGATTCACTAAGGCAGATATTGAAGAGACAGGAATTGTTAATGAAATCTTTACTAAATTTAATCCGGAAATTGTAGTAAATTTAGCAGCTCAAGCAGGTGTACGATATTCTCTAGAAAATCCTATTTCTTATGTGAAGAGCAATTTATTGGGATTTACTAATATACTTGAATCTTGTAGATACTTTAAAGTAAAACATCTTGTTTTCGCATCAAGTAGTTCTGTTTATGGATCAAATAATAATCTGCCATTTAGTGAAAGACATAATGTTGATCATCCAATGAGCTTTTATGCTGCTACTAAAAAATCAAATGAAATGATGGCTCATGCTTACAGTTCTTTATTCAATATTCCTATGACAGGATTAAGGCTTTTTACTGTTTACGGACCTTTGGGTAGGCCAGATATGGCACCAATGATTTTTGCAGATAAAATTATGAAAAATGAAAGAATAGATATATTTAATAACGGCCAAATGCTCAGAGATTTTACTTTTATTGATGACATCACTGAGTCTATTTTTCGTTGTTGTGAAAAATTGCCTAAAGTTAATAATAATTTCGATAGGAGTAATCCTGATCCTTCGGCCTCCTATGCACCATTTAAAATACTAAATATTGGAAATGGGAATGGAGTTAAATTAGAATACTTTATAAATTTGTTAGAACAAGCCTTTGCAAAAAAAGCTAATAAGAATTTCGTTGGAATGCAACAAGGTGATGTAACTGAAACTTTAGCTGATAATGATCTTCTATATGAGTGGACTGGATATAGACCATCAACTTCAATAGAGGAAGGAGTTAAAATATTTGTAAAATGGTATATGGATTACTATAAATAATTTTCTAAATGATTAATATGAAAGTCTTTAATTACATTTTTAAGACCTTCCGTAAGATTTATTTTTGGCTCCCAACCAATTTTTTTAATTTTGGAAATGTCTAAAAGTTTTCTAGGGGTTCCATCAGGTTTTGATTTGTCCCAAATTATTTGGCCTTCAAAACCTGTTAATTTAGCAATTTTTTTTGCAAGTTCTTTTATACTAATTTCATTTCCTGAACCAACATTAAATATTGTTTGTGAATCATAATTATTAGTAAAAACGTTCTCGATTTTTGTATCCCAATGTTTGATTAAGAAAATAGTTGCATTGCCTAAGTCATCTGAATAAAGAAATTCTCTTAAAGGATTCCCACTGCCCCAACATACAACTTCATTCTGAGATTTTCTTGTGGCAACTGAGAATCTTCTTACTAAGGCAGGTAAAACATGACTTTCGTTTAATAAATAATTATCCCCAGGACCGTATAAATTAGTTGGCATTAAAGAAATAGCATTAAATCCATATTGTTTCCTTAACGATTCACATAATTCAATTCCTGATATCTTAGCTATTGCATAAGCTCTATTAGTATTTTCCAGCTGACCTGTGAGCAGAGAGTCTTCTGTTATAGGTTGTTTAGCATATTTAGGATAGATACAACTACTCCCTAGAAATATAAATCTTTTCACATTACTTTTCCATGATAATTCAATTACATTGTTTTGTATTTTCAAGTTTTCTAAAATAAAATCTCCTGGATAATTAGAATTAGCTAAAATTCCACCAACTTTTGCAGCACATAAAATAACTACTGATGGCTTATAGGTAGAAAACCAATTTTTAACATCAATATAATTTGTAAGATCTAATTCTCTCTTCCTAGGTGTTAATAAATTATTAAAACCATGATTTCTAAGTGCTCTGCAAATAGCACTTCCTACTAACCCATTTGCCCCAGCAACAAAAATAGAATCATTTTGAGAAAAATTATTCATTTTTTTTAATTTTGCATAATAATTAAAATTTATTTTTCAAATTATCGTTATTTATCATTCCATTGCCTACAGACCATAAATTTAGATCATATAATTTTGCTTTGGAAATATTGATAATTCCACGTGCATCGAAAATCCAAGCTGGTTTTCTCATATCTCTAGACATTATTTCGAAATCTAGGTCCTTGAATTCTGACCATTCTGTCATTATAACTACCGCATCTGCTTTTAAAAATGCATCATTTAATGATTTACAAAAACTCCAATTCCCTTCAAAATCAGAATTTTTTTTATTATTAATGTTTAAATTGCAACCTAATTCATCTTGAATTTGTTTAATAGTCACTTTTGGATCATAAATAATTAAATTTGCCCCTTCTTCAATTAGTTTCTTACAAATATTTATTGAAGGAGAATTTCTAGTATCATTAGTATTTGCTTTGAATGAAAAACCTAATATTACAATTTTTTTTCCTGCTATAGTTCCAAATAACTTTTTCAATATAATCTGTGAAATTCTTTTTTGTTGCCATTCATTTATTTCAACAACGCTATTCCAATATTTAGAAACTTCATGTAATCCATAATAATCGCAAATATAAACTAAATTTAATATGTCTTTTTTAAAGCAACTGCCACCAAACCCTGGCCCAGCTTCTAAAAACTTCTCTCCAATTCTTTTATCTAAACCAACAGCAAGAGAAACATCTTGAATATGGGCTCCAGTCTCTTCACATAAAGCAGTTATTGAGTTGATTGAGCTAACTCGCTGAGCTAAAAAAGCATTAGATATTAATTTTGAAAGTTCTGAGCTCCATAAATTAGTGGTAATTATTTTCTCTTTAGAGACCCATTTTTTATAAATCGAAGCAAGTGTATTAATTGAAGATTTGTCATCACCTCCGATCAAAACTCTATCTGGACTTAATAAATCATTAATTGCATTCCCTTCGGATAGAAATTCAGGATTTGATAAAACAGTGAATTTTTTAGAATTATGAGAATATAAATTATTAGATTCTGTGTCAAGAATTTGTTTAATGGTCTCTGCAGTTTTTACTGGCAGAGTACTTTTTTCAACAACGATTGTAGTACCTTTTGCATATTTAGAAATTTGGCGCGCAGATACTTCTACCCATTTTAAGTCACTTGCTTTGCCAGCTCCTATTCCAGTTGTTTTGATTGGTGTATTTACTGATATAAATATAATATTAGCTTCCTTTATATGCTTCTCAACATCTAAAGAAAAATAAAGATTTTTGTTTCTACATTTTTTAATTATTTTTTTTAGTCCTGGTTCATATATAGGCAAATTTGAGAGGTCTTCATCATTCCACTTTTCTATTCTAATTGGATTGCTATCAACGACATTGAATTTAATATCGGGGCATTTATAAGCCATGACCGCCATTGTAGGACCCCCAACATAACCTGCTCCAATGCAGCATATATTCTTAACTTCACCTATCATTTATTTTTCTTTTAATTTATCTATTGTAATATTTATACCATCATTTAAATTTACTAATGCTTTCCAATTAAGAATATTTTTTGCAGTTTCTAAATTTGGTTTTCTTTTTAATGGATCATCTTCTGGTAGATCTGAAAACATAATATTAAGTTTGGGATTTATTTTGTCTCTTATAATTTTTGCTACATTCAATATTTTGACTTCTTGATTTCCTCCCAGATTAATAGGATTTTTGTAATTAGATTCCATTTGAAGCAATAAGCCATTAATCAAATCATCGATGTAACAAAAAGTCCTAGTTTGATCTCCATTACCATAAATAGTAATTGGTTTATTATCCAAAGCTTGATGTATAAAATTATTTATTACTCTACCATCATCTTTAAGCATTCCAGCTCCATAGGTGTTAAATATCCTTGCTATTGCTATATCAATTCCATACATTGAATTGAAATTATAAAATAATGTTTCCGAAATACGTTTGCCTTCTTCATAACAACTTCTTCTACTTAAAGGATTAACATTCCCAAAGTAGTCCTCACTTTGCGGATGTTCAACTGAATTACCATATATTTCACTAGAACTTGCTAAGAGAACTTTAGCGTTTGTTTCTCTTGCCAAAGATAAAACATTATAGGTCCCTAGGAAATTGGTTCTTAATGTTTTTATAGGATTTTTTAGATATTTTCTAGGAGAGGCAGGACAGGCAAGATGCCATATTCTATCAACTCTTAAATCCATAGGATTTATAACATCATGTTTTATTAACTTAAAGTGAGGATGATTTTCTATCCCTTTAATATTTATAGTAGATCCAGTTTCGAAATTATCAAGACATATTACTTTTTCATTGTTGCTAATAAGTTTATTTACTAAATGAGAACCTATAAATCCCAATCCACCCGTAACTAAATTTCTCAAATTTAATTTTTATAATTATATTTTTATTTTAATAAAATTATATTTTATTAAAAATAATTGTAAAAATTTCTTATAAATAAATTTATTAATATCATAAGATTTATTGGTTTTTTTTATAGATTTAATTTAGATTTTTATAGTATAGTAACCAAAAATGTAATATATATAATGAAAAGAATTCTATTAACTGGAGGGGCAGGTTTTATAGGTAGTCATACTGCCCTAGTTCTACTTGAGAAAGGCTTTGAGGTGATAATTTTGGATTCTTTTGTAAATAGTACAGAAGAATCAATTTCTAGACTAAAATATTTAATTAATTTAAATAAACAATTATTCAAATCTACATTAAAAGTTATTAAAGGCGATTTAAGGAATAAGGAATTAGTTGAAAATATATTTGCTAAGTCAATACAAGAAAATAAAGCAATAAGTGGGGTTATTCATTTGGCTGGGCTAAAAGCAGTGGGTGAATCCGTAATTAAACCTTTAGATTATTGGGATTCTAATGTCTATTCAACAATTAATTTACTAAAAATTATGGAAAGATATTTTTGTAAAATTATTATTTTTAGCAGTAGTGCTACTATCTACGGAAAAGTAAACAATAACTTAATCGATGAAAATAGCCTTATTAATCCTATAAACCCATATGGGAGTACTAAAGCTTCCATAGAAAGAATGTTAGAAGATGTTTTTAAAAGTAATCCCAAAGAATGGAGAATATCCTCACTTCGTTATTTTAATCCAATAGGAGCCCATCCTTCTGGAATAATAGGTGAAGATCCTTCAGAAAGGCCTAATAATATATTTCCTCTAATTACAGGTGTTGCAATTGGAAGATACAAAAGATTAAGTATTTTTGGAGATGACTGGAATACTGAAGATGGAACAGGTGTTCGAGACTATATTCATGTATACGATCTTGCTGAAGGGCATGTCTTAACTTTGGAACATTTATTAATGAATGAATCTAATCTTCTTAACTTAAATTTAGGCACAGGTATAGGAACAAGTGTTTTGGAGTTGATTCATACATTTGAGGAAGTAAATAATGTTAAAGTACCATATGAGTTCGCTTCAAGAAGACAAGGAGATGTTGCTTGTGTAGTAGCAAATAATACAAAAGCAGCCTCAATATTAAATTGGTACCCTCAAAGATCTATTACTGAAATGTGTAGAGATGGTTGGAAATGGGAATTAAATAAAAATAAACTTCTATAGATTTTAATTTTTTGATTTAAAAGGTTTATAAAATAAAAAATAAAGTTTAGTTATTTTTAAAAATTTTCAATCCGAATTTTTCTAATTTTGTTTTGATAACATCAAAAATTGCATATCTTAATAAACTATTTTCAGTAAATAAGTAACACCATAATCTTTCCATAAAATGACCTTCAATTGGATTAGAGTGTTTATCTAGAATACTTAAAATATTCTTATAAAAATTAAGGTCATATTGTTTAATTTTTTGATTTGTCACGGCAAAACATCCACCGTAAGATGTAGCGACAAATATTGGTATTTTCGGAAAAAGAGTTTTTGCAAAATCTCGAAAACCTCTTTCTGATCTACTGATTTCCCCATTTTCCCATTGGACTTTGTATCTTTTATCTTTTTCTATTCCTACATATTTTTTCCAGTGGATTGGTCCTAATATTCCATATCTACTAGCATTGAAACCAAAGTGTTTAGTTTTTAATAGATAATCTTTTGGATTACTAAATGCCATTACACCTAAATCATCTACCCTACCTTGTAAAAAAATATTTACTGAATCAAGATTATTATAGTTTTTTACAATATGGTAAATCCAAGTATGAGATTCTCTTCCTACATTAGGAAGGTTCACAACTTTTTCAGAAAGTTTAGTTTTTATATTCTCCCCTTTGTTATATATGTAAATATTAAAATCTTGGTATTCCTCTAACCAGCAAATATCCTCGTCATATCTGGAAACAATTATAGAATTTTTCATACTAATATTTTAACATTAAATAAATTTTTCTTAGAACTATAAAAATTTTAATTGTAGGAGCTGGTTTCGCAGGCGCTACCATAGCAAGAATTCTTGCAGATAAAGATATTGAAGTAGATGTCATTGACAAAAGAAATCATATCGCGGGAAATGCTTATGATTTCGTAAATGAAAATAATGAGAGAATTCATAAATATGGCCCTCATTTATTACACGGACCAAAAGAATCAGAAGCTTTAATTTTTTTGAGTAAATTTTGTGAATGGATAAAATATGAACACAAAGTTAGAGCTTTATTAAGCAATGGTAATACTACTGTTTTGCCAATTAATAGGCAAACATTAGAAGATATTTTTGATGTTAAATTTAAAAATGAAATAGAGGTAAAGAGTTTTCTTGATAATATAAGAAATACAAAATTACAACCTCATAATAGTGATGAATTTTTTGAATCACAGGTAGGAAATAAATTAGCAGATATTTTTTTTAGACCTTATACAAAAAAAATGTGGGGAATAGAGCCAAAAAATTTATCCGTTGGTATAGGTTCAAGATTACCAATAAGGATTAATTATGACGATAGATATTTTAACGATTCCTTTCAAGCTTTACCAAAAAATGGATATAAGAATTTAATAGAAAATATTTTTGATCATAAAAATATTAAAGTAAAACTTAATTGTTTATTTGATAAAAGAATGCAAAAGTTTTATAGTCATTCATTTTTATGCATTCCAATAGATAGTTATTATAATTTTAAACTTGGGCGATTGCCTTATAGATCTCTTTTGTTTGAAAATCATTTGATTCAAAGAGATGATTTACCAGCCCCTGTTTTAAATTTTACAAATAATTCTAAATTTACTAGGATGACTCAATGGAGTCTTTTCCCTAACTCTGGTAAAACTAAAACTAGTAAAAAAACTTTTACTTATGAAATTCCATGTTCTATGGAAACTAACCCTAACGAATATTATTATCCAGTACAAACAAAAGAATCAAATATTTTGTATCAAAAATATTCAAAACTATCAAAGACTGATCATGAAATAACATTTTGTGGAAGAACAGGTTTATTTAAATATTTAGATATGTTGCCATGCGTTTTATTGCATATGAGAATTGCAAAAGATTTTTTAAAAGTTATAAAGAAATGAATTTTAAAAGAATTAATTTATTGATGATAACTTCTAATGGAGTTGGGGGCGGTCCAAAGCAAATATCTTCATTATGCAATTCAATATCCAATGAAATAAATATATTTGTAGCTTGTCCAAGAATTAATACACTCAAAATTTATAAAAAAAATTTTTCTAATGCTAATTTTGTTTATATCAAAGAAAGAAAAATATCATTAAAAGATATTTATAATCTATGCATTTTTATAAGAAAAAATTCTATAAATATTATTCATTCCCACGGGAAAGGAGCATCTTTAATTGGGAGGATCTTAGCTTTCATCTTTAACATAAAACATATTTATACCTTTCATGGTATACATTTGGTATTTCATAATTTTTTATATAAAAAATTATTTACTTTATATGAAAATTTGTTTGGATTTATAGATAGTCATAAAATTTTTGTTTCTGATAGTGAGAAGTTATGTGCTTTAAAAAAAGGTTTTATTATCAAAAAAAATCATTCAGTAATTTTGAATGGAATTAATGTAAATAATAAATTGATTGATCAAAAAAAAATAAAGAGAAAAATTAGATCAAAATTAAATATTAAAATAGATGAAATTATTGTGATTACAGTTTGTAGATTGGTAAATCAAAAAAATATTTTTGAGCTCTTAGAAATAGCAAAAATTTGTAAAACAATTAAATTTTTAATTTTAGGTAATGGAGATCTGAAAAATCAAATAATGGAAAAAATAAAAAGAGAGAATATAGAAAATGTTTTTTTATTAGGTAATAAAAAAGATATAAAAAATTACCTAATTAGTTCCGATATTTTTATTTCTACTTCAATATACGAAGGTTTGCCTTTCTCAGTACTAGAGGCAATGTCATATAAATTACCGGTTGTACTTTCAAAAGTTACCGGGAATATAGATACTATTGAGAATAATATTTCTGGCTATTTTTATAATCTTGGTAAGATTATTCAAGCATCTAATATAATAAAACATTTAAGTGTTTCAAAAAAGGAAAGAAATTTAATAGGGGTAAATGCATATTTAAGAATTAAAAAGAAATTTAATTTGAAGAATATGACATCAATGCATGAAAAACTATATTTTAATTTGGTAAAAAAAAATAATTTATAATTTGTAATTAGTATTATGAAAGTTGCACTTCTTTTTTCTGGACAATATAGAGAATTTGATTCAGATCTATTTAAATATAGTTTGTCAAATCTTATAACTGATATTGATTATTCTATTTATTCTTTTTGCTGGAAAGAAAAAGGTGAATCTTTGGATCATTCAATAAAAACACCATTAGTCCAAGACTTTGATTATGAAGAAACAATAAATAGTTTGTTTAGAAATTTTAATTTAAAAAAATATGCTTTTGAAAGTTACGAAGAATTTATAAAAACATTACCTTTAGATTATTCAAATATTCAGAACTCAAAGAAATTCCATAGCGGAACAATTCATACTTTACCTCAATTGTATGCTATTTCAAAAAGCTTTAAACTTATTGAAGAAAACCTTTCAGATTATGACTTAATTTTTAGATGTCGCTATGATTCTTTATTTATACACCCATTAAATCTTTATGATTTGAAGAGTATAAAGAAAAGCAATAAACTTCATAATATTAACTTTGGGAGATCATATTATCCAAAAAGAGTTTATGATATTTTTTTTGGAGGTTCTCCATCATCGATGAAATTTTTATCAAGTATTTGGGATGAAATACCAAAATTAATTTCAATAAAATCATCTAATAATTTAGATCCAAGGGATCCTTGTAGATTAATCTATCTTTCAGCGTACTTAAAT
>MDTG01053042.1_pt1 | contig 12507 bp, 10 predicted proteins | sample 811421 | NCBI WGS metagenome assembly MDTG01 (sample SAMN05326645, study PRJNA326480) | marine metagenome | isolation source: seawater | place: Pacific Ocean: South East | collected 2011 | reverse complement strand
ATATTTAGGGAATGAAAGCCCTAGATTTCCTGGGAAAAGTCTAAGGCTCTACAGTCCTAAAGAAATCATTCAAGATAAAGTTTATATAAGTAATTTTAAAACTGAATATTTCATTGAAAGCGTCAAGATCAAAGCTTTTAAAAACACCAATGTTTCCGATGACTTCCAACTCCTCATTTTAGATAAAAAAGCACAGTATAAAATCCCAGGTTTTTTCCAAACTCTACTTCTGATCCCTGATGACGCAAAAGTTAACTTAGATGGGGTTTTGGATTACCTGCGTCCTCAGAAAGTAATTTGTTATGTAAGCAGCAAGCCTTGGAATGTGGCACGATGGCAAAAAAGCTGCCAAAAAAGAAATATTCCTTTTATAAACCAAATAAACAGGGGTCCTTTCCAATCAACCTCTGAACCTAGGTCTAAAGCTTTTCTTGTATTTTTCAAAATCATCTGGCTTACTGAAAATCATGTAATCCCCTTGCTTGATCATTTTGAGATAAAGTTCAATTTGTTGTGGGTTTTGATAACCCACCAGCGGGGTGATAAGATCTCCTGTCTCACTTATAAAGATTACAGTGGGGTAACCCTTTACCCCCAAAAATTGGGTGAATTGGTGTGTCGCATTTCGCCCTTTACGGTTGGGGTCATAATTGGGATTGGTAAAAGAATTACCAAAAAAACTGATGGTCTCCTGTCCCTCAGCATTAAATTTTACGGCATAATAATGTTCAGAAATGTAAGCCGCTACATCTTTGTTTTGGAAAGTTTTTTTATCCATGAGTTTACAGGGGCCACACCAATCCGTATAAACATCCATTAATATTTTTTTAGGGTTTTCTCTCTGAGCCTCGAGCGCAGCCTCAAAAGTCAACCATTCAATATTTTGAGCATTGATCCAAAATATATTTAAACCAAGAATAAAAACTAACAACTTTATATGCATAACAATCAATATTTAACGGTTCTAATCTTCAGCACCGTGGGCCAATCGTTTCATGGGTTTTAAAATGGCCATGATCAACAGCGAAAACAATGAACAAAAAACAAAGATTCCCATAAAAGTAGCTTTCTCTCCCATAGCGCCAGCGTGCGCTCCAATCGTCGCAGCCAACTTATTACCCAAGCCTGAAGCAGCCCAGTAAACCCCCATAATTAGAGAAGCGTATTTTAATGGAGCTAACTTGGTAATATAGGATAAAGATACAGGGGAGGCACAAAGTTCCCCAAGGGTATGAAACAAATAAGCCAATACCAACCAATACATGGAAGATTTTCCCATTAATGTATACTCTGAGGCAGCAAATCGCATAAAAATAAACCCAATTCCCATAATTAAAATGCCCAATGCAATTTTAAAAATAGAAGAAGCTTCCCCTCCTTTGACTTTAATTATCATCCATATTCTTCCGACCACTACTGCGAGGGTAACAATAAAAAAAGCATTTAACGCCTGAAACCAAGAAGCAGGAATTTCAAAACCCATCAACATCCGATCAGTTTTTTGTTTGGCATACAGGTTCATTAATCCACCTGCTTGCTCAAAAGCCCCCCAAAAAATGATGATCATTAAAAATGAAATCAAAAGAACCTTAATACGGTCCTTTTCAAAGGGCGTTAATTTTGTTTTTTTGAGCCGTTGTTTTTCTTCTTTACTGGAAAAGGCAAGTTCACCCACCCCAGCCAAATAGGGCTGACCATAGTAATAAGTAATTTGACCAATAAGCATTCCAATGGCGGCAAGTCCAAATCCATAGTGCCAGTTATAGGTTTCACCAACCCACCCGCAAAGTAGGGGAGCAAAAAAAGCACCTAAATTTATTCCCAGATAAAATATATAAAACCCTAAATCTCTTCTGCCATCTCCATCGGCATAAAGTCCCCCTACCATACTGCTTATATTTGGCTTGAGTCCCCCTACCCCTAAAATAATAAAAGCACACCCAACGTAAAAACTGATCTCACTGTCTAACGCTAAAATACCATGACCCAGACAAAGGAGCAACCCACCAAGCATTACCGTTTTTTTTTGGCCCAGATAATTGTCCGCAATCCACCCCCCTGGGATGGAGGCCACATAGACCAGCATGGTGTACCACCCATATAGTGCAATGGCCTCTTCGTTGGTCCAACCAAAACCAGGGTTTTGATCCGAAGTCTCTGCCACCAAAAAAATGGTGAATAAGGCCCGCATGCCGTAATAGGAAAAACGTTCCCACAACTCCGTAAAAAATAAAACGAAAAGCCCCGGAGGGTGGCCAAAAATCAATCTCCTCTGTGGAAGATCCGATTGAGAAACAGACATAGGTGCTATTTTATTAACTCTCTAAAGTTACTGATTTTTTCAAGAGGTCTTTTTAGTACAGTTATCCTCAGATTTATATAGAAATAATAGAATCATGTATCTTTGTAGGACAAAGAAATGTCCAAACATGTCAAAAAAAATTGAGGGTTTTTCCAAATGGTCCAAGGAAGAAAAAATAGATTGGATTACTCGAATGCATTTCGAAGACAATGCCAACGCCAAGGAAATTCTTCTTAGCTACAACCATCCCAGAAAAGAAATACAACAACAACACGACGAGTTTATTGAAAATTCCGTTACCAACTTTTACCTCCCTTTGGGTGTTGCCCCCAACTTTGTAATAAACGGAAAGGAATACACCCTTCCCATGGCTATAGAAGAAAGCTCTGTTGTAGCTGCTGCATGCAATGCCGCAAAATTTTGGGCCTCTAAAGGGGGATTTAAAACCCAAATCTTAGGCACCGAAAAAAATGGACAAATTCATTTTTTGTTCGATGGAAACAAAACAATCCTCAAAAAGTTTTTTCAGGAAAACAAAACATCCTTATTGGCCAGCACAAAAAATATAACGGCCAATATGAAAAATAGGGGGGGCGGTATCTCAAACCTTGAATTACTAGATAAATCGGATGTAATCGACCACTATTTCCAGCTTCACCTAACTTTTGAAACCTTAGATTCCATGGGGGCAAACTTCATCAATTCATGTTTGGAATTGATCGCTAATGAAATGGAGTTATTGTCGGCCAATTATGACGATTTTATTGTAGAGCAATGCTCATTAGAGATCATTATGAGCATTCTTTCCAACCACCTGCCCCATTGTTTGGTAGAGGCCACCGTCAGCTGCCCAATCGAAGAACTAAATGCCGGTGAAAACTTTTCGGGAGCTCAATTTGCTAAAAAATTTATTCAAGCCGTTGATATTGCAGAAAAAGAGCCTTTTCGGGCGGTGACCCACAACAAAGGAATCATGAACGGTATAGATGCAGTGGTAATAGCTACTGGAAATGACTTCAGGGCAGTGGAGGCAGGAGCTCACGCACATGCAGTTAAAAATGGAAAATACAGCAGTCTAAGCCGTGCTTTTATCTCAAGAGATAATTTTGTTTTTCAACTCGAAATACCTTTATCACTGGGAACGGTTGGAGGGCTTACCCAACTACATCCTCTGGCTAAATGGTCCATGGAAATGCTGGGTAATCCCGACGCTAAAGTGCTGATGCAAATTGTTGCTGTGGCAGGACTGGCCCAAAACTTTTCGGCAGTAAGGTCCTTGATTACCTCTGGGATTCAGAAAGGTCATATGAAAATGCATTTACTGAATATTCTCAATCAAAAAAATGCAACCGACGTTCAAAAAGAAAAAGCAATATCATATTTTAAAACCCAGCCAGTAAATTATAGTGCGGTTAGTAACTTTTTAAGCGCAAACCCATAGCCAATGAAAGAATATTATAGCCACGGCAAACTATTACTTTCAGGAGAATACATCGTTTTAAGAGGAGCTAAAGCTTTGGCAATACCTTGTAAAGTTGGGCAATCTTTAAAATTTACTCCACAAGACACTGCACTCCTAAAACGGCAAAGTTGGGATCATAATGGACAGTTGTGGTTTTCAGTTATTTTTTCCATATCAGATTTTGAAATTCTAAACACCGACACCCCTGAAATGGCAAACCGATTGGCGCAAATATTAAAACAAATACGCCTGCAAAAAAATACATTTCTCAACGAAAAGGGAGGCACCGTTGCAACCCAACTTGAATTTGACCGTCATTGGGGATTGGGAAGCTCCTCCACCCTAATTTCCAATTTGAGTCAATGGTCAAAAACTAACCCCTACCTTCTTCTGGAAAATAGTTTTGGAGGAAGTGGCTATGACATTGCCTGTGCTACTGCAAAAAAACCTTTGGTCTATCAAATCAGTAATACTGTACCTGAGATAGAAGAAGTTGAATTTGATCCTTCTTTTAAATCGAATTTATATTTTGTCAACCTCAACCAAAAAAAAAACAGCAGCACAGCTGTTCAACAATTTAAAAATATCGTAGTAAGTCCCGAAAAAGTACTTCAAACCTCTGCGCTTACAAGGCAATTGATCGATGCAAAAACACAATCTGATTTTGAGCTGTACATGATGCAACACGAAACCTTGTTGGGAGAAATATTAGGACTGAAAACCATTAAAGAAACGCATTTTCAGAATTTTCAGGGTGCTATTAAAAGCTTGGGTGCCTGGGGAGGAGATTTTATCTTGGCCTCTGGTAACAAAAACACCCCGGATTATTTTAAAGAAAAGGGGTTTAAGGTGGTAGTCCCTTATGAAGAAATGGTGTATTAGTAGTAGAGTTGTCTGTTATCTTCTACCTCTGCACTGGACCGTAGAGCTTCATATATTGAGGTGTTGATTCTAATACTTTCTTCATTTTGAAGCGCATTGGCATAGGCACTATAACTCTCCATTTCGTCGGCCACGTCTTTTGCGCTAACTTCAATAATATAGACACCAGAATTCCCTTTTATCAAAGCAGAAGGCTGGTTGAGCCCCAAGGCGAAGGCTGTTCCGATTATGTAGGGCTCTGTTCCTGCACCAGCCAAAACAGTATTTTCTTGAGTTACCGATGAAGCACTTTCAATTTCTTTATTCGTAGCACTTGCCAATGAAGATAACGTTTGATGATCAGCATGAATTTTGAGTAGATATTCCGCCTTTTCATCTTTTAAAATTTCTTGGATAACGTCTGGCTTAACTTCCTCAAAATTAACCGTACCCTCCGAAGTTATGTCCGTAAGCTGCGCAACTACATATCCCCCATTGGTAATGCTAAACCTTTTTATGTCTCCTATTTTAGTGTCTTCCTCAAACAACCACTGCACCAGATTTCTTTGCCGAGGGAGGTTGGGTAGATTTTCATCCAAGAGATTGATTCGCTGAACGAACTTAACCTCATAATCGTATTTATTGGCAACAGTATCGATTTGCTTTTCTCTTATACTCTCCATCTCAAATTGAGTTGTTTTTTGAAAAACTTCATTTGAAGTTTCCTCAGAGGGAACAATGGTTTTAACGATATCAGCGGTCAGTACCACATCTTCCTTATCGGTTACCTTGATGACGTGGAATCCGAATTCAGTTTCTACTAAACCAATTCTTCCAACCTTTGATCGGTTACAAAAATCAAAAAAATTTTCGGTCATCATCCCTTCTTGAAAAAAGCCTAAATCACCACCCATAGTCTTGGTGGGGCCATCAGAATTTTCTGAGGCCAATAAAATAAAATCATCCGGGTTTCTTATAGCTTTTCTGTAGAGTTCTCGGGCCAATGTATTTGCCTCATCACTGGTTCTATTAATATTAGGATTTGCTCTGCTCGCGCCCTGATACGTGATCAAAATATGGCTTGCGCGAATGGACCCTCCTTTTTTCCTATCCAAGAAACCAGAAACTTTTAATTGGTTTCCATCCTTATAAGGGCCAAATACATCGCCGCGGTTGAGATTAAAAAGTACATCGGCATATTCACTCGCCAAATTACCTTTGGTTTTATAAATTGAATCAAATGGTATTTCAGAATACTGTTCAACAAATTCGGTGATATTCTGGGTTGTGGAAAATCCTTGAATGGTATCCGTGAGCTTAGACACATCGTTATATTCCACCCTTTGGGATTTTATTTTTTCCAATTCGCCTCGGAGCTGATTTTCGTCTGCTGCGGAGGCCAGGTCAGGAAATACAACATAGCGAACGCTGCGAGAAGCTTCCGTTTCATAGTCATCTTTGTGGCTGTTGATGTAAGACCTTACCTCGCCATCAGAAGGATTAAACAGACTGTCTGGAACCTCATCGTAGGGTAGTTTTACAAACTTGAGATTAACTTTATCGTTTTGACTGTGGTAGGCAATTTCCCCCTCTAATTCCGTAAAACCACTGCTGGATCTGATGAGATCTAAATATATATTTTCCTTTGCCAATCCAACAATATTTTCTTCTTGCATTTTCCAATTGGCATATGCTTGGGGGTTTTCAATACGAAGCTGATTGATATAATTGGTGAAAATTCCAAAATCAAAAAAACCTATCTCGTTTTGAAACCTTGCCTCTTGAACAATCTGCTCGTCCTGTCTCAAAATCATTTCGATTTGCTCTTTCCCCGCATCAATACCCAAACGTTCAAACTCTTGTCTGAATATCGTAGCCCTTGTCAATTGATCCCAAACGGTATTCACCGCTTGCATAGTAGAGATATTATAATTTCTCTCCGTATTTTCAACCAATTGTCGGTACAATGTCAGGTCAATTTCTTCATCGTTAACCACACCTATGGGGTTGCTGGAAGAGCTGTTAGCGGAATTTCCATCGAAAACACCAGAAATAACAAAGGCAAATAAAGCCATACCAATGACCAAAATGAGGAAAACAGATCGTTGTCTAATTTGACCTAAAACTGCCATAATATTTTTTTTGAGTCGGATGCGAAAATACGATATCCTTTTTGAATATGAAAAATAATATCGCGCTTATTTAAAAGACCAATACTTCCGAATAGCTGCTGTTATGGATCAAAAAAATCAATATCAAACATTGGTTTTCAACACTACTATTTCGATTTTGGTGGAAGAAACTTCTTTGATTTTAAATGTATAATTTTCCAAAGCTATAACATCTCCTTGGGAGGGAATTTTTTCTTGGTAATAAACAATCATCCCGCCCAATGTCTCGTAAAACTCATTCTCTGGCAGGTCCAAATTATAATTCTGATTGATGTAATCTACCTCTAATCGGGCAGAGAATTCATAAACCCCCTCCTCAATGAAATGTTCGTGTAGTGCTACATTATCGTGCTCGTCTTCAATTTCACCAAAAAGCTCCTCTATGATGTCTTCTACAGTGATGATGCCTGATGTTCCTCCATATTCATCCAATACCACTGCGATACTTTTACGTTGCTTGGTCAACAATTTAAGTACTTCACTTATTTTCATCGTCTCGGGAATAAAAGCCACTGGAAGCAATATTTTTTTGAGACTCTTAGGTTTTTTAAACATTTCAAAGGCATGAACATAGCCCAAAATACCATCTATTGAATCGTCGTAAACGGGAATCTTTGAAAGCCCACTTGAAGTAAATAGCTTTTTAATTTCAGAAAGGTCAGCAGTGTTTTCAATGGCGACTATCTCTGTTCTGGGTACCATTGCTTCCCTTACTTTTACCTCAGAAAAATCCAGCGCATTTTGAAAAATTTGAATCTCACTGTCTACATTGTCAATGTCTTTTGTCGATTCCAATTGCTCCTCGATGTAATTCCCCAATTCAATTTTTGAAAAGGTCAATTGAACCTGATCCCCTTTTGTTTTGAAAAACTTAATTAAAATAAAATCAGACAATTTCATTATCATAGCGGTCACAGGGGAAAATAAGACATAAAAAATTGTGGTGGGGAAAGCCATTAATTTCATCAGAGCGTTGGAGAACTGCTGAAAAAATACTTTGGGTAAAAACTCCGCCGTAATCAGGATAATGACCGTGGAGATCACCGTTTGAATAAAAACAACTTGAATGGAAATGGTACCACTCAAAAGGGTTTCTGGAAAGAAAAGTTGCAAAATACGATCCCCCATAAAGATCCCATATATAACCAGAGAAATATTATTGCCAACCAGCATGGTAGCGATAAATCGCGAAGGGTTTTGGGTGATAAAGTTTAAAAACTTAGCATTGAATCCCAACTGCTGTTTTTCTATCTCTAAATAAATTCTATTGGCGGCAACAAAAGCAATTTCCATCCCAGAAAAAAAGGCAGAAAGGAAAAGACAAATAATTATTATTATATCCGAAGCAATCATTTAGAGGGATCTTCCCTTTTTTTAAACTTTTTGCGGTAGTGTCTCCTGAAAAGCGCCATGAATATGGATAGGAGTCCGAAAATAATAAAAATAAATGCTTTTTCTCGATTGTTGTTCCATATGTTTATAGTCTCGTACAGTGCTACTACAGCAATAATCCAGTATAGGATTTCTGAAATTTTATAACTTTTCATCGACGTTTAATGAGTCTTGTTGTTCTTCTAACACTATGGTGCCGGTTAATTTTCCTGTATCCAATTTACTAAATTCTTTGTTGGTATCCAATCGGGTTCCTGCCAGATCGTAATCAATGTTTTGAAACGTAAAAGCTTCTTCAGTAAACAACCACTCCTTTTCTGAATCCCAATACAGTTGCTCAGTTTCCAATCGGGATCCATCGTGGGATAGAAGCACAACGTTCCCCTGAAGGTCAACAATTTTCGTCTGATTGTACAAAATTCCGTAATCGGCTAAAACCGTATTCTCTAAATCATCTTCATTGTAAAATATAATTTTTAAACCTTCGGGAAATTCAGAGTATTTAAAACTTAAATGAGTATAGTCCAAGTGCAATGGCGCGGTTAAAACTGCTTTTACCATAGCAGAATCCGTATAAACCATTCTTATATCGTGGGCAATTCCAACAGGGTTTTCATCGAACCTATTGATTTGGTTGAGTAGCATAGAATTGTCCTCACAAGATAAAAAAAGGGCAATGGTCAAAGCCATTAGCCCTTTTTTAAAAAATCTGCAAAGGTAAGTTATCATCTACAGTTGTGGAACTTTCACACTGCTGTTGATCCAGCAGTCAAACTTTATAGTTGCCCCTTGATTACCTTCAGTAAAGATTTCCGTCTTTGAGGGTGCTCTACCTTCATAACTTCGCACGGTTTTTATCGCCAGTTTTTTTATCGAGGCATCCACCTGTGCCGCTTTGTTTGCCGTTTGAGCAGCGAGCCAGTAAACAGCTCTTTTATTGAATTGTGTGTCTCCACAATCATTGGCACTGCTGGCATAAAGATTCGAAATCATCAAATAGGCTCTGCCCAAAGAAGGCTGAGCGCTCAACGCCTTGAGCGCATAGTTTCGCGCAGCACTTTTTCTGCCTGCATTTTTAAATTTTATAGCAATCTTATATAGAATTTTTGCTTTTTTGTAGGGGTCGGTTTGAAGGGAAATAGACTCTTCGTAATATTTAAGGGCCCCACTATTGTCTCCAGCCTTGTCTTTTAAAATACCCAAATAATATGCAGAATCTGCGGAGGGGTCCAAAGTGTGAAGTGCCTCGACCAAGGTGACGAAAAAAGGATCATCAGAACATTCCTTACTGTCCATCCTGGAGGCAGCTCTTTTAAGCCAAACTACATCGGTTTTAAATTCTTCAAAATTTCTCTTGTATAATGGTACCAAGTTAACACAAGTGGCTTCTTTTGAAATGATAGCGTCCAAATTGGAATTGAGGGTTCCAATCGCAGATCCATTAGTCTGATAAATGCGTTTGCTTCGAACCTCACGACTACTCAATGGCGAACCGTTCTCCTCTTTTTTAAGAATTACATCCAATTTCTTGGCAAGTTTGGTGGACTCCAACTCAAATTTTTCAGATACCTCCTCGTATTTATTAAACAGTTGCTCCATGGTAACACCATCATTTCCTTCTTTATATAAATCATACAAAGTTTTAAAATAATTGTAGAGCCCTTTGACACTGGTAAAACTATTTATATCTGTAGTAAAAGCCAAATCGAATACTTTATAAACCTCCATTTTATTGGCGGTTTTATAATCCAACATCGCTTGGGCCTTTTTGCTTATGATGTCTCCTTTGACACTAACATTTCTTCGCGTAGGGAAATTCTCCATCCATTCATCATAAAGGTTGAGCAATTCGGCTGCAGCCGCTTGCTTGGACTCTGGAGCAGCATTTTTTATTTTATCTTTAAGCATGCGCTGGCCATAGGTATATATCGCTAAGTTTAGTTTTGGACAGGCCTCCTTTACATTTATCCAAGGCGCGTAGGCATCAGTATAATTTTTTACTTTGGCATATTCCACAAAAATAGATAGGTTTTGTAGACACTCTTGGTTGGCCTGAGTACCAGTTTGTGCTGTTAGGGGATAAACAATAAGAACGAAACAAAAAATAAATTTTTTAAATTTCTTCATCATTAATACTTTAATTAAACTTTCTTTTTATAAACCATTTATCATTTAGGGAGAAGCCTAGCCTAAAAGACCAAAACTCTTCCTCAAATCTACTTCCTGCGCCACCACCTCTATTACCGAATTCAAATCCAATATTAGCGTTTGAGAAGCCGGCCAATGGTAACCCGACTCCAAAATTAATGCCAGTTTCCTTTAATCCAAAATTATTTACAATAATCCCAGTCAATTCATGTCTAAAGCCCATTCTAAAAACGATTCTTTTCAAGTAACTAGTAATAGATCTGTAATCGGGAATAAAAAAACCTCCCACAGAGATCTGGTAAGCGTCTTCATAATCTAAGCTGCTGTTGTTCAAAAATACATTTGAGAACTTACTCATCGCATTCATAGTGTATTGACCTCCTGCAAACCATTTTCGATCTTTACCCAAACCAAATCCAAAGGTCATAATATCGGGAATGTCAACATTTGTTTTATCCAAACCAGAACTGCTTAGATCTATTTCTATCTGCTCTCCAAAATTTGAAGTCGTGGTAAAGGGACGGGAGATGACCAACCGAGAATTTGTAGAGGTCAAATTGGCCTGAGGGGCATATGAAAAAAGGGCTTGAAATTCCATGGTTTTAGAAATTGGCAGCTCCAAATGTGAAGAGAACTTAAGGTCATAACCCGATAGGCTTGAGTTGTTCTGCAAAATAGTCCCCAATGTAATTTGATCCTGATACCGCCCAGTCTCCTTTGTAATTTGGCCGAAGTTGTAGTTGAACGTGACACCAAAACTAAAATACTTTAACGCGTAAAAACCCACCGAGAAAAAAGCCTTATTTACTCCACCAGTTCCATCAAAAATATTTATTGCATCTTGTCCATCCACGGAATCCACTGAAGACAATTTGTATCCCACAGAAGTAAAAGGAATTACCCCAAATCCAAATCCAAAATATTTTGTAGGTAGTGCAACTCCAATATAATCGAGAGAGGCAGAAGCCAACCGCTTGGTGTCTTCAGCCCCCTTTAAATTGTTGATTCTATAATTCAGTCCTAAGTTATAATTGGTCAATTGTAACTTCGCGTATGAGCTAGGGTTGGAAAGGTTGGCATGAATAGAGTCATTGTATACCTCCAATCCACCCATAAATCGGTTGACCTGAGTGCCTCTAAAATTTAAGTCCCCTAAACCTGCAAAAGAAAAAGGGGAAATGGTGCCCGATTGAGAGAATAGGACCGAACTCGTTAATAGTAAAATTAACCTAAATATTTTTCTAATCATGAATCGGTATTCAATTCCAATAAATGGAGCATTCCTACGGCTACAAAATTTTGATGGGCAAATATGCTATTTTTTAATGTTTTAGGCAACTTATTAGCGTCTCCTCCTGTTAAAATCACTGTTAAAGATCCAAATTGTTGCTTGTAATAGGAGATTCTGGCATTGATTTCACCAAGTATGCCAAAAAAAACACCAGCGTGAATGGCATCGCTAGTACTTTTTCCAACCGGTGAAGCTACAGCTTTTGACTCCAGTTTTGGCAGCATAGCAGTTTGCTGGTGAAGGGCCTCATACCTCATTTCAAATCCCGGGGAGATCGCCCCGCCCTCGTAAACGGCGTTTTCATCTAAAAAATCATAAGTGATGCAAGTGCCCAGATCAATTATTAAAACAGGGGTGTTGGGGTAGAGCTTGGCTGCTGCAGACAGCAGTACAATTCGATCTGAACCCAGGCTGTAAGGTGTTTCATATTTATTTACAAATGGCAGTTGCAGTCTTGAATTCACTCTCATAACAGCACACGCACCCCCCTCATATTTTTGAAAAAAACTAGAATATTTATGACCTACGTCGGAATATACAATCCATTGAAGCTTGGGATGGCTTTTAATCAGTAGTACTACTTTATAATTAAATTGAGTTAAAGCAACCTTTTCCTGAAGGAGGCATTGATTTTCTTGGTACAAAAAAAGCTTTGCAAGTGTATTGCCAATATCAATTATCAAATACAATTTACAGTCATTTTGGGATTAAATTTATGCAAATAATTTTAGAGAGAATCCTTTGGGAGGGAGGAAAAAGGATTTTATATTTGCAATCCAATAATGGGTACCTTAGCTCAGTTGGTAGAGCAAAGGACTGAAAATCCTTGTGTCCCTGGTTCGATTCCTGGAGGTACCACCAAAATCCTTGATAATCTATT
>MDTG01050944.1_pt1 | contig 12507 bp, 13 predicted proteins | sample 811421 | NCBI WGS metagenome assembly MDTG01 (sample SAMN05326645, study PRJNA326480) | marine metagenome | isolation source: seawater | place: Pacific Ocean: South East | collected 2011 | reverse complement strand
TCGCTTATTTGGAACAACCAAACCGCGCTCACCCAAGCCAAGCCGGAGCCTCCCGCAAAGGTGCCGTCGCGCCCGTGCAGAGTTGTTCAGAGGTTCCTTAGAATTGGTCCAACGCCAACGGAGTGAAGATGCATGTCGGATACCAGGTCCTTTCGAATCGAGCGCAATGACGAGTCCATTGCCGAATTGATACTGACCGGTCCCGGACACGGCAATGCCGTCGGGCCGGATTTCTGGCGCGAGTTTCCCGAAGCCGTGGCCGAACTCCAGGCCGATCGCGACCTGCGCTGCCTGATCGTGCGCGGCAATGGTGACAATTTCTGCTACGGGCTGGACCTTCAGGGCATGGTCGGCGAGGTTGGCGCGATGCTGAACGACGGGGCGGCCGGCCGGGCCGAGATCGTTCGCCAGGCCGGTCGGATGGTCGAAGGATTCGATGCGCTGGCCGCCGGCAGGCTGCCGGTGGTCGCCGCGGTCGACGGCTGGTGCATAGGCGCCGGCATCGAGCTGATCGCGGCCTGCGACATTCGTGTGGCGTCAAGCCGTGCCCAATTCGCGCTGCGCGAAGTCAAGGTCGGCATGGTGCCCGATCTCGGCGGCATCGCGCGCCTGCCGCACCTCGTCGGCGAAGGCTGGACCCGCGAACTGGCGTTGACCGGTGATCCGATCGACGCCGAAACCGCATGCCGGATCGGCCTGGTCAACCGGGTCCTGGACGACGGGGATGCCTTGTTGACTCATGCACGCGAACTGGCCGGTCGGATCGCGGCCAACCCGCCGCTGGTCGTCGGCGGCATCCGCCAGGTTATGAACGCGCGCGTCCAGGGCGGCGTCGCCGACGGCAACCGCGAGGCCGCAACGTTGAACGGCATGCTGATGCAGTCGGAGGATTTCGCCGAGGCCATGCGCGCGTTCATGGAAAAGCGCGCGCCGGAGTTCAAGGGGCGGTAGGTTTTTGGTAGTCGCTTCGTCGCTTCGTCGCTTCGTCGTTTCGTCGTTTCGTCGCTTGGTCGTTTCGTCGTTTGGTCGTTTGGTCGTTTGGTCGTTTGGTCTTTTCGAAACGACAAAATGACGAAACGACCAAACGACAATCCCGGCGATGGTTTTTCGAAGCCTCGAAGTCGGAGGCCGAGAGTCGGGCGGTTCAGTCCGTCGTGATCGACTCGTGCCGTAAACCATTGGAAATCCGCTCGATCGTGGCCTTCGGAATATCGGCCTCGCGCGCGAATTCCGGCCAGCGCGCGACGGCGGCGCGCACCTGCTCGAAGATCTCGCGGTCCAGCCCGCGCTTGAGGCCGGCGGTGCGGGCGCAGGCGCGGAAATCGGCGAATTCGAATCCGTCGCGCTTGCCGTTCAGCGTCATCTGGTGGCGCGCGGTCCAGGCGCCGTCGGGGTTGTAGCTGTAGACCAGGTCGAAGGCCGGCGCCAGGCGCCAGTTGCCGGCGCGGTCCATCAGGTAGGCGATGTTCTTGACGTGGTCGTCCTGGTTGCGGCCCAGGATGTTGAACACCATGCGCCGGTACTGCTGCTCGATCTCGGCCATGGACAGGTTCAGTTGCCGCATCACGCGAAACGCCTGCTCGTAGCCGTAGGCGCCGGGCTGGTTGTAGTCGAAGTGGGCGATCGCACATAAAGACTGCATGTGCAGTTTTCCGCCATCATCCGTTCGGTCGAAACGCCGGGTCATGAAGTGCCGGCGGCCGTTTTCCTCGAACAGCCGGCACTCGCTCATCTCGATGCCGGCGGCCAGCGCCATCCGGTAATACGCGTACTCGATCGCGCAGTAGCCCTGCGGGTCATCCAGCTCGCGGTCGCGATTGCCCGAAACGCCGTCGAACTTGATCAGCCAGTGCTCGAAACCCGGGTCGGCGTCGACCTGGCCCGAGCGCACCTCGTTGGTCTCCGGGTCCCAGGCAATCACCGCCTTGGCCCGCGCGCCGCCGGCCGAGGTGCCCACGCGCAGGATGTCGGCCATGGCTTTTTCGCTGGTGTCCTCGCCGAACGCCTGCCTGAGCGAGCCCCGGTCCGCCAGCACCTCCGAGGCCAGTTCGACCAGCGCTTCGACTTCCAGCCGGGTCGAGCGGGTGGCCCGCGGGCCCAGCCGGGGCCGGAATTCCAGTGCGCCCATGCCGCGCCTGCCGGTGTAGCAAAGACGCTCGACGGCGCTCATGGATTCCGGTGCACGCCCCTGGCGCGCCAGCCAGGCGTCGATCAGGCGGTGGCCGAACTTGTCGGGCAGCGAATCGGCCAGCAGGCCGGGCAGCCCGTAGAAAGTGTCGTAGGCGAGTTCCGGGAAACGATAGACGCGTTCGGCCAGCGGCATGGTCAGTGGCGCGACCTGGATGCCGCTGCGCTGGAACGCCGGGTCGTACTCGAATGCGGCGGTGCGATCGTCATCGGCCAGCGCGACCGCGCCGATGGTGCGCCCCCAGAGCCGGACTTCGGCCAGCGTGGTCACTTCGACTCCCAGTGCCAGTCGTCGGGCTCCGGCTCGGGGGTCTTGCCCTTGCGGACCCGCCTGGGCGTCTTTCCGCCGTGGCGCAGCAGTTCCATCGGCCGGGCGGATTCGGCCGGGACCATCGCGTCCAGCGCCGGCAGCAGCTCGAGCACCCGGAACAGCCGGACGAGCGTGGTGGCCTGCGCCGACTCCCCGGCCTCGATCCGCTCGACCGTGCGTTTGCCCACGCCGGCATGTTCGGCGAGGTCGGCCTGGCTCAGGCGCATCGCGATCCGGCGCCGTGCCAGGCGTTCACCCAGTTCCTCGAGGATCGCCTGATCGGCTTCCGAGTCGGTTATTTTCATAGTCGTAATAATAGACGAATAATTCGATATAGGTCGTTTAAATCGTTATTCAAGACGATTTAACTTTATTTTTTTTAATCGTCAAATATAACGAAATAATAGATTATATAATTTTTAACCGGCTGATTTGACGATTTATAAATTTTCTTATTTCCAGCGGCTTCAGGGGCGATGTGGCATGCCGAGGCCGCCAATTCCTGCATCAGGTCAATTTTCAGCGGCGCGGCCGTGCCTATACTCGATGAAACACGATGATCGTCCCGCCCTCCATCGAGAGGCAGGCCGGGGCAAGGCGGAAGTCCTGTGATTCATTCTGTTCGGTCCGACGATGCGTCAGCGGCGCCCTGCATCCGCGGGGGACTGCTGGCCCTGCTGGTGATCGTCGCTAGCGCCGCTGTGGCAGCGGACGGCGCGTCCGAGTCCGGCCGGATGATGCTGTCGCTGGATCGAGCGCTGGCGATTGCGCGGGCCGACAATCCCGGGATTGCAATCGATCGTGCGCGCCGTGCGCGTGCCGATGGCGCGCGGGTCCGAAGTCGCCAGGCCTTTTCGCCTCGGATCAGCTTCGATGCGACGCATCTGCGGCTGGATTCATCGGTACTCGACGATATCCCGGTGATCGAGCCGGGTTTTCCGCCGATGCTGGGCATGCACGGGCTCGGTCCTCTCGATGGCCAGGTGGTCGGCGCGCAGCTTTACCAGCCGCTGATCAACGTCGGCGCCTGGAATGCCCGCCGCCAGGCCGGCAGCGCGCTGGATGCGGCCGAACTGAGCCTCCACAGAAGCCGTCAGGAAGTGGAAGTGGCAGTCGTCGAGTCCTACTTCGGCGCCCAGACGGCCCGGCGCCAGGTCGAAGCCGAACAGAAGGGCCTGGCCACCGCCCTGCGCGCCTTGCGCCAGGCAGAGGCCGGGTTCGAACAGGACCTGATTGCTCCGGTCGACGTACTCAGCGCGCGCACCCGGGTCGCCGAGATGAAGGCGAGGGTCGCCGCCGCCGAGGCGCGCGTGGTCGCGGCCCAGGCAATTCTGCGCCGGGTGCTGGGCATGGACGGCGACGTGCAGCTGGTCCTGACCGACCCGGTGCCCAGGCCGCATCCGCCCGGACCCGACCGGCCGATAGACCGGGACGCCCTGGCCGAGCGCAGTGATCTCCGGGCCCTGGAGCAGGGGCTGGAGGCGGCGAGATACGGGGTCAAGCGCGCGCGCGCCGCGTGGCTGCCGGATGTCAATCTTTACGCGCGCTACGACCGTCTTTACGGCAACGACCCGCTCGATTTCGACGAGACAGGCTGGCTGCTGGCGGTCAACCTGCGCTGGACCCCGTTTGCCGGGTTCGCCCAGGCCGGCGCGCTGGACGAGGCGCAGGCCACCGAAGCCGAGACGCGCGCACGCCTCCAGGCATTGCGCCAGCAGGCATGGGCCGAAGCGCAGACCGCTCATGCCGACTGGAAAGCCGAGGTCGAGGGCTGGAACAGCGCCGGCGAGGGCGTCCTGGATGCCGAGGAGGCGCTCGCGCTGACCGAGGCCCGCTATGCCGAAGGCCTGGACGACATCACCGCGTTGCTGCGTGCGCAGGCCGAGGAACTGGCCGCCCGAACGCGCGAGATCAACGCCCGGTTCAACGCCGTGGTTGCCGCCGAACGCTACCGACTGGCGCTGCCGGCCGCCGACGGGGAGGTATTGCCATGACGCCATTGAAGCATCGCACGGCGACACGATTGACCACACGACCCGGCTTGATGCTGGCCGCGTCACTGGCGCTGATTGTCGGCTGCGGTGACGATTCGATTCCCGCGCGCACCGGCAACGCGTCCGACGACGAGCCAAAGACCGTGCAGGTCGCCATGGCGCGATCTCAGCCCGCCGAAGCCACATTCTCCGCCGCCGGCGTGGTTGCGCCCGTGCAGCGCGCCCGGCTGGGCACGCGCCAGGCCGGCAACGTGGTCGAAGTTATGGTCGAGGCCGGCGATTCGGTGCAGTCGGGGCAGCCGGTGCTGCGGGTCGACGCGCGCGATCTTCAGGCCGCACTGACCGCCGCGCGCCTGGCGCGCCGGGCGGCGAAGACCGCCTATGAAACGGCAGAGCGCAACCGCGAGCGCTTCCAGCGCCTGTTCGATGAGCAGTTGATCGCCCGTGCCCGCCTGGAGGAAGTCGAACTGGCCGCCGAGGATGCACGCCAGGGGCTGCAACAGGCCCAGGCCGAACTCGCTGCGGTCGAGATCAACCTCGACTACGCCTTGCTGCGGGCGCCTTTCTCGGGCGTGGTCAGCGAAGTGCTGGCCGATGTCGGTACCTTCGTCGCCCCCGGACCGCCGCTGGTGATCATCGAGGACCGTAGCCGGCTCGAGGTCAACGCCGCGGTCGGCCAGGGCACTGCGGCAAGGCTGGCAGTCGGTCAAACGCTCAGGCTGCGCGCCAGCGGCGTCGGGCACGAAGTGACGGCCCGCGTCCAGGCAGTGTTGCCGGCCCTCCAGCAGCACGGCGTCGGCCAGCGCCTGCGCCTGGTGGTCGATGACCCGCCGCCCGGCCTCGAGCCCGGCATGGTGGTCGCACTGCAGTTGCCGGCGGATCGGACGGCCCGGTCGTTCGTGGTCATTCCCGACTCGGCCGTGTTGCGGCGCGGCCAGCTCGACGGCGTGTTCGTGGTCGAAGCCGACGACCAGGGCCGAATGCGGGCTCATCTGCGATGGGTCGCCATTGCGCCGGAAGAGGCGCCTGGGGGCGCCGCCGCCGAGACCGGCGATGTACGCGTCATGCGGGGCCTGTCGCCGGGTGAGCGCGTGGTCGTGGGCGAGGCGGTGAAGTCGCTCGTCGACGGCCAGCCGGTCTTGCCGGACGCGTCATGAGCGAACTGGGTTTCGCCGGGCGCATCGCCGATCGCCTGATCGATTCGAAGCTCGTGCCGATGATCGTCGTCGGTACCTTGATTGCCGGTGCCTGGGGCCTGGTGATGACGCCTCGAGAGGATCGCCCGGAAATCGAGGTGCCGACCGCCCGCATCGTCGTTCCATACCCGGGGGCCGGCGTCGAGCGCGTCGACGAACTGGTGGCGCGCCCGATCAGCGCCTGGGCCCGGCAACTCGAACAGGTGGTCGAGGTCAGGTCGGTCGCCGCCGCCGACGCCGCCCTTATCGAGGTCGAGTTCCACACCGGCCTGAGCGATTCGCGCGCCTTCAGCCTGCTGACCGAGGTCATCGACAGCAATCGCGATCTGCTTCCGTCGACTGCCGGCCCGGTCGACATCCGGACCGTCGGCGACGAGATCCTGACCGGCTTGATGGTTACCCTGTCCAGCGTCCGGCTCGGCGGCCACGAGCTCCGACGCATCGGCGACGAGATGGTGGCCGAACTCGAGCAGGTGCCGGGCGTGCGCAGCGTCGAGGTATTCGGCGGACAGCCGCGTCAGGTCCAGGTCCTGCCGGACCCGGCGCGACTGGCGGGTTACGGCATCGGGTTGGTGCAGCTGTTCGAAGCGATCGAGGCGGCGAGCCTTCGGCTGCCGGCGGAACCTCTCAGGGGCGATCGCACGCGCCAGGTTCGGGTGGGTGGGTTGCCGGCCAAGCTGGCCGACGTGGAAAACATCCAGGTTGGCGCAGGACCGGCCGGCGTGGTCTACCTGCGCGACGTGGCCGACGTCGTCGACGGTCCGGCACCAGTCGAATCGGCAAGCCTGCACTGGCAGCGCGGTTCGGCCGGCGAAGTCGCGGCCGTCAGCCTGGCGCTGACAAGCGTGCCGAACGCCAACATCAGCGCCGTCACCGAGCGCGCGCTGGCGCGCCTGGATGAATTGGGAGAAACGCTGCTGCCGTCGACGGTCGACATGACGATCGCCCACGACGCAGGCGCGATGGCCACCGACACCGTCGTCAGCGTGCTGGAGAATTTTGCAACCGCCACGGTCACCGTCGTCGCGATCATCCTGATAGGTCTCGGCTGGCGGGCCGCGGTCGGCGTATCGCTGCAGCTGCCGTCCAGCCTCGCCATCGTGCCGATCGCCTACCTCTGGCTGGGTTATACGCTGAACCCGGTCTCGATCGCCGCGATGATCCTGGCCATCGGCCTGCTGGCCGACGACAACGTGATCATCATGGAAAACATCCGGCGCCATTTCCGGGCCGCCGGCAGCATCGACCGTGACGTTGCGGTCAAGGCGGTCGACGAGGTGGGCAACCCGACCATCCTGGCGGTATTCCTGATCATCGCCACGTTCCTGCCCACGGCTTTCATCACCGGAGAGATGGGGCAGTACACCCGCGCGATCCCGGTCGGAACTTCGCTGGCCATCGCCTTTTCGCTGGTCATCGCGCTTACCGTAACGCCCTACGTGGCTTACCGCATCCTGGGTTCGGCGGCTTCCGGCGGCAACAAGGCCTCCGAAAACGAAAAGAGAGGCGATGGCGGTGCCGGCCAGGCGTCGCGCAACGGGCCTGCCGACCAGAGCGAAGTACCCCAGGGACGGCTCGCCGGGGCTTATCGCGGCGTGTTGCACCCGTTCTTCGACTCAGGCCTTCTGCGCTGGTTGCTTTACCTGGTGCTGATCGTGCTGTTCATCGCCAGCATCGCCATGGTAGGGCTGCGCGCGGTGCAGCTCACGCTGGTCCCGACACTGGATCGCGACATTTTCGTAGTCGAGCTGGAACTGCCGCCGGGCAGTCCGCTGGAAGAGACATTGGCAGCCGCCTCGGCGGTCGGGCGAGAACTGCGCGGCTATCCCGAGGTCGCGGGCTATACATTGTTCGCGGGCACTCGCGGACCGTTGATCGTTCCGCCGCCGGGGCCGCCCGCCATTCCCGGCGCAACGTCTCATCGTGCAAGCCTGTACGTTCAGTTTCCGCCAGTGGAGCGGCGCGAGCGAATGAGCTTCGAGATCAGCCGGGAACTGGCGTTCGAAAAGCTGCCCGGGCTACTCGAGCCGTTCGGGGCGCGCGGCTGGGTCCGCAGCATTCCGTCCGGGCCTTCCAGCGACAACGATATCCAGGCCGAGATCGTGGGCGAGGATGTCGAGCAGCGCGATCGGCTGGCCGACATGATTGCGCAGCTGTTCGAGCAACACGAGGCCATCGGTGCCGTCGAGCGCTTTCCCAAGCCTGCCGGGCCGGAACTTCGGCTGGACGTGGATCTTGTCCGGGCATCGGCGCGCGGCGTGGCGCCGGCCCGCGTCGCCGCAGCGGTGCAGCTTGCCCTGACCGGGCGCACCGCCGCGGCGCTGGACCTGCCCGATGAGCGGCATCCCGTGCCGGTCGTGGTCAGGCTCGCGCCCGGCCTGCGGACCTGGTCAAGCGACCTGGCCGGGATTTACGTGAAAAGCGAGTCCGGCGACTCGGTGCCGCTATTGGACCTGGTGGGAATGGAAGAGCGCCCGTGGGGTGCCAATCGCCACCGTCACGATCAGCTGCCCACGGTGTACGTGGCCGCGCGCGTCGATCGCGACCTCAGCCAGCCGGTGTCCGTGCAGCGCGACATCATCGGGCAGCTCGAGGCGCAACCGGGCGCCATGCCGGAGATCAATTGGACCGGGGTGCCGGACAGCGACAGCCAGACCACGCTTTACTGGGGCGGGGAGTGGGCGATGACGCAGCAGGTCTATCGCGATCTCGCGGTCGCCGGAATGGTCGTGGTGTTGCTGATCTACGTGGTGCTGGCTGGCTGGTTCGGTTCCTACGGCGTGCCGTTGATCATAATGATTCCGATCCCGCTGGTATTCATCGGCGTCATTCCCGGCCATTGGCTGGCCGGGCTGGATATCGCGGGGCTGGGCGTTCTGGGCGTGATCGCGCTGGCCGGCATCGTTGTGCGCAACGCGCTGCTGCTGGTGGATTTCACCCGGCTTCGGCTCGACCAGGGCATGCAGCTGCGCGACGCGCTGGTCAGCGCCGGGGTGGTCCGCACCCGTCCAATCCTGTTGACCGCCGGCACAGTGGTATTCGGCAGTGGCGCGCTGGTGTTCGAGCCGGCGCTGAAACCGCTGGGCATTACCCTGGTCAGCGGCGTGGTGGTGTCGACGCTGTTGACGCTGATCCTGATTCCCGCGCTGTACTTTCACGCATTCAACGAAGAATGACTGGTCGCCGGGTACGCCGATCTAACGCACCCTATTGCAACTCCAGTGCCTTTCAGCGCTGGTCGAGCGCCTCGGCAATGGTTTCGGCCGAGCGACGGGTCAGGTTCTTGTCGACTTCGACATCGATCAGTTCGCGGGTATTGTCGTCGAGCCGATCGCGGATCAGCCCCAGGAAAGAGGGCTCGGCAACGATGGAAAGCGACTCGAACTCGCCGTTTGCGCGCGCGGTATCGAGGTGCTTTGCAAGTTCGCGAGCGAAATCCTGCGCCTCGCGTTTCTTGGGCTCTGTATGCTTCTCGTTGTCGCTCTGGCCGTAGCCGTGCGAGGAAAACGTCTTGCCCTGGCGGTCGTGCTCCAGGTCGCGACCGGGCATGCGCGACTCCGGGTGCAGCCAGTCCCGGCGCTCGCTCAAGGGGCCGTATTTCTTGTCGCGGGTGAACAGGCGGGCTTCGGTGGAATCGGCCGCCAGAATCCAGTAACTTGCCATTGCGGTAATCCTCCAAGAATGTCCTGGAACGAGGCAGCGCCGGCAGCTTGCGCCGCTTGGCGCAGATCAACGAACTCGCTGATGAATACAGTCTAACAAAGCTGCCGGCCCGATCCGCCGGGCTGGGTCGAAGATCTGAATTAGAATTGCGCCATGCAAGACATCGTACCCGCCCTGCTGCTGGCACTTTTCCTGGCCCATCTGGTCGGCTTCTCGATTCTCGGGGTCAAGCGTCGCGAGTGGTATTACCTGGCGCTGGTCACGACCTTCGGACTGCTCAGCGCGGCGTTCGCCACGCTGCTGTTCGCGCCGGATGTGCAGGCCGGCGGACATGCGCTGCATCGCCTGCTGCGGTTTGCCGCCTGGGCGGCTGCGGCGGTTTCGATTTCCTGGACCGCGTTGCGCGTGCTGACGCGCCGCCGCGCCGAATGAATTCCCCGGGCGGGCGGCATCGCCGGCGATGTCATGTCATTCGGGGATTGCCAGGTGCACGCGTCGATTGCCCAGGTCCATGGTGAGCACGAAGTTGCGCATGACCTCATAGCCCAGTATGCCTTCGTGGCGGGTGGCGGCTCGCTTGATCCGGCTCAGCTGGCGCGCCCGGCGCTTGTCCAGCCCTTCGTTGGGCTGGCTGGCGTAGGCGGCGACGAAATCCGTGAATTGGAAAGGTCCCAGCTCCAGGCTGTCGAGCAGGACCAGGTTCATGTCCCCCGCGGTGTTGATGCCGCGGCCGCTGACGCGGGCCTCCTCGATCCTGAACTCATCGAAATCGTACCGCCGGACGGTATCTCGCGTGAGGATGGAGAAGCCGCTGTTGCCGGTGTCGAGAAGCATCCATGCCTTGCGGCCGTTGATGCTCGCCTTGATCAGCGGCTGGTCTTTGCGGCCCCAGCGAAAATCGACGTTGGGCTCGAACTCCACCAGCCTCGACGGCAGGAAGCGGATCCGATTGCCGGGATAGTCGATCTGCACCGTCAACGCCTCGAAGAACGCCTGGCCGAAGATCATGTCGTGACGCATGTCGGGCATCATGGTCATGCCGGTCATCGGCACCACGGCGCCGCCGACGTCCATTTTGAAGGTCTGCGAGCGATAGACCTCCCGCTCGCCGAAAATGCCGGTGACCCTCACCCGCCGGTGAACATCGGCTTCGATGCCGGCGCGTTCGGCATACCGCGTGGAAACCGCATTGAGCTGGGCGCCGGAATCGAGCAGCACCTCGGCCGGTTCGCCGTTCACCGTGATTTCGATGGTCAATTCGCCGCGATCGGATGCCAGCGGAATCCAGCCCTGTGGATCGGCCGAATCGGCGGCCCGGGCCGGTCCGCCGGGCACGCCGACGGCGATCGCCGCCGACAGCACTGCCGGCAGAAGGAATACAAATCCGGGAAACTTCCGCACGAGTGCGAGCGCAAGAATAGCGTTCACCATGCCGCCACCTCCATGGTCGTGGATCGATGTGTTCGAAGGCGGCACGCTTGCCAACGCCAAGCCTTCCCCTGATCCCGAGTGTAAGCAACCCGGGGCGGGAGATCAAGGAATCGAGGCGATGGCCGACCGGAACGCGCGTCGACGAACCGTCAGCCGGATGATCGTGCGAGGCGCAACGGCCTCAGATGGCGAATTCGATGACCAGGTCGATCAGTTCGTCGCGCGTGATCTTGTTGTCGTGGTTGGAGTCGAATTCGTCGAAGATCTTGTTGTCGGTCTTGACGTCGTGCTCGCCCAGCAGGCAGGCGAGCAGCTCCTTGAATTCGCGCCGGGAAATCGCGCCGTCACCGTTCTCGTCGAACTCCTCGAACAGGGCTTCCACCAGTTCTCTGCGGTTCATGCTGGTCGTTCCGTGGTTTTGACTCTGAACCGAAATGTATCACCGTTGGCACCCCAAGGGGCAGGGTATGCTCGGCCGGGGGCAGCGGCTTGTGCGCGAACCTTTTTGCCCGCCCAGCCGTCGTTCCATCAAACCACGCACAATGACCCGATGAATCAGGCCGAACACGACTTGCTGGTGATAGATGCCCAGGACGGCAGCCGAACGGCGCTGGACGAACTGGTGCGCCATCATCACCGCAACCTGCTGCGTTTCGCCTACAGCCTGTGCCGCGATACCGCGCTGGCCCAGGACGCGGTGCAGGACGCCTGGATCAAGGTCGCGGGCCGATTGCGCAGGCTGGACGACCCGAGAGCGTTTCGCGGCTGGATCTACCACGCCGTCCGCTGGCGGGTGATCGATCTGCTCAAGCGCTCGCATCGCGGCGACCGTGTGCTGGAGGCGGCCGATGCAGACGTCGAAACGTCCGCCGGCGACGAGGACAGGGACCGACGCATCGATCTGGGCGCGGCGATTTCCGGGCTGCCAGGCGCCGACCGTGAAACCCTGCAACTGTTTTACGTCAGCGGTCTGACAGTCGCGGAGATCGTCGTGGTTCTGAACATTCCCGCGGGCACCGTCAAGTCGCGGCTGCACCGGGCACGCAATCAGTTGAGGCAGCACTTCGAAGGAGAAAACGATGAACATCGATGAAAGGATTCGCAAGGAACTCGAGGACCAGGGCAGTGCGGTCGATGAGCTGACCGTGGAAGAGAAGAGCCTGTTCGGCATGCTGTTTCGCGTGTTCACGGGCGGCCTGGCGCGCTGGGCCACGTTTGCCATGGTGCTCACGATGGTGATTTTCGGCCTGACGGTCTGGTGCGGCTATGAATTCTTCACCGCCGCCGCACTCGACGACCGCGTGTTCTGGGGCGTGCTGGCGCTGGTCGGGTTCCACGCGGTGAGCATGTTCAAGCTGTGGTTCTTCATGGAAATGAACCGCCACTCGATCACCCGGGAGGTCAAGCGCGTCGAGATCGCGCTGGCTCGTCTGGGCGAAGATCGGACAAGCGAGCAATGAAGGAGGTCAAGGAGGTTCTGCAAAGATGGCTCCTGCTACTGGCCCAATTGTTGCTAGTCTTGAGCGAATTGATCGACAAATGCGGAATGTGCCGATGACTGCCAAGTGGATAACACCCGACCTCTGCGATGCTCATTCCGACGAAGTTCGAGTCGTGCACGGCATCCAATGGCGAAGCTACGGCGGCCGCCTATCCTTCGGCGGTGCGATCGAAACGGTCAGATGCTTCGAGGACAACTCGCGCGTCAAGGAACGCCTGGCCTCGG
>MDTG01028301.1_pt1 | contig 12507 bp, 16 predicted proteins | sample 811421 | NCBI WGS metagenome assembly MDTG01 (sample SAMN05326645, study PRJNA326480) | marine metagenome | isolation source: seawater | place: Pacific Ocean: South East | collected 2011 | reverse complement strand
CTTAATGTTTCATCCATTGGTATCATTGTTGAGGCATATCTTGTAATTCCTTTTCGATTACCTGCAGCTTTTTTAATAGCTTCACCAATAGCTATACCCGTATCCTCTGTTGTATGATGTAAATCAATATGAGTATCGCCTTTAGCTTTGACTTCTAAATCAATTAATGAATGCTTAGCTAGCTGCTCAAGCATATGATCTAAGAAACCGATCCCAGTTTTAATTTTATATATTCCTTTTCCATCTAAATTAACTGCGACCGAAATGTTAGTTTCTTTAGTTTTTCTATTAATTTTAGCTTTTCTTTTCATAATCTAAGTCAAATTTACCTTTGATATATATTTAATTAGTCATTTTATCAATAAATCAGATTTCACTATTGAACATCCAAAATTAATCTCCACATATACCATTATGAATACAGCTGAAAAATGGCATGGTACTACGATTGTTCTGTTAAGGAAAAATAATGAGACAGTAGTTGCTGGAGACGGACAGGTAAGTCTCGGGAATACTGTTTTAAAAAGTAAAGCCAAAAAAGTTAGAAAAATAGAAGGAAGAGGTGTAATAGCTGGTTTTGCTGGATCTACTGCAGATGCTTTAACACTATTTGAAAGACTTGAAGCAAAACTTGAAAAACATGCAGGAAACTTACAAAGAGCAGCCGTTGAATTAGCCAAAGATTGGAGAAGCGATAAATTTTTAAGAAGACTAGAGGCTTTAATGGCTGTAGCAGATAAAAAACATAGTTTTATTATTTCTGGTACTGGAGATGTTTTAGAGCCAGAAGATGGAATTATAGGAATTGGATCAGGTGGAAATTACGCGTTAGCTGCAGCAAAAGTTTTAATAGACACAAACCTTAAAGCAGAGGAAATTGCTAGGAAATCAATTAAAGTTGCTTCAGATATTTGTGTGTTTACTAACAATAATATTACAGTGGAAAAAATTTAATTATGGCTTCAACTAAAAATGTAACAAGTCTAAATGTTGTAAAAGATACTAAAAAGAAAAATTCTAAGGTGAGTGCTTTATCGCCAAGAGAAATAGTTTCTGAATTAGATAGATACGTAATCGGGCAAAAAGAAGCTAAAAAAGCGGTTGCAGTTGCATTAAGAAATAGATGGAGAAGACAAGCTCTTTCAGACGAAATGAGAGATGAAGTTCTTCCTAAAAATATTCTAATGATTGGACCAACAGGAGTTGGTAAAACTGAAATATCAAGAAGATTATCAAAATTAGCTGAAGCTCCATTTATTAAAGTAGAAGCTACAAGATTTACAGAAGTTGGTTATGTCGGAAGAGATGTTGAACAAATTGTGAGAGATTTAATTGAGATAGCTATTGCTATGGAAAGAGAAAAAAAGAGAAAAGAGGTTAAAGCCAAAGCAGAACTAAAAGCAGAGGATAAGGTATTAGACGCGTTAGTGGGAAATAAAGCTAGTGTAGCTACTAAAGAGAGTTTTAGAAAAAGATTAAGAAATGGTGATCTTGATAATAATGAAATAGAAATTGAAGTTCAAGAAAAAGCTTCGGGTCTTCAGAGTTTTGAAATACCTGGCATGCCCGGAGGAAACGTAGGTATGGTTAATCTTGGTGATATTCTTGGAAAATCAATGGGAAATAAAAAAGGTAAAAAGAAAAAAATGACAGTCAAAGAGTCTCACGACATCTTGGTTGCCCAAGAATCTGACAAAATGATAGAAGAAGATAAAATTATAAAAGAGGCGAAAAAAACAACTGAAGAAAATGGTATCGTGTTTTTAGATGAAATAGACAAAGTTTCAGCTAGAAGTGATAGAGTTGGAGGTGACGTATCTAGGGAAGGAGTTCAAAGGGACTTATTGCCATTAATTGAGGGTACAACAGTAAGTACAAAACACGGTCCAATTAAAACAGATCATATACTTTTTATTGCCTCTGGAGCTTTTCAATTAGCTAAACCATCAGATCTACTTCCTGAATTACAGGGTAGATTACCTATTAGAGTAGAACTTAATGCTTTAAATGAAGACGATTTTAAAAGAATATTAAAAGAACCTGATAACAGTTTAATAAAACAATATAAAGAATTATTAAAAACAGAAAGTGTAAACCTAGTATTTACCGACGACGGGATAGATATGTTAGCAAAGATTTCTGCTGAGGTTAATTCTTCAGTAGAAAATATTGGAGCAAGAAGACTTCATACTATAATTGAAAAAGTTTTGGACGATATAAGTTTTAATGCTACTGATAAAGCCGGTGAAACAATAACTGTAGATGAAAAATATGTTAGTGATAATTTAGGTAATCTTGTTAAAGATACTGATTTATCAAAGTTTATTTTGTAACTTTCTTAGTTTAATTATAATTGCTCCATTACCTCCGTCTTTTCTATCTGCCTCTGATATTGAATACACATGTTGTGATAGATCTAAGTTTGACTTGATAAATTCAGGCACTGAATACCTTAACTTACTTAAATTACTGGAAACATATGCGTCTTTTTCTGTATTAGAATGTTTTCCTTTTCCAGTAATTAATAAGATTTCTCTATATTTTTTTTGTACACATGATAAAATTATATCTTTCACTTTTTTATTGGCCTCACCCAATGAAAAACCGTGTAAATCATATCTGTACCTATAACTGTTTGGTAAATTTACATCTTTATTATTGTCTTTATCAATAATGCCTGTGGGGTTTTTAATATAATTTTTCCAAGTATTAAAATCTGCTTGAGAAATATTTTTCTTTTTTATCACTTTGTGACAATTTCAGATAAATACCAATTAGGGCCTTTTTTTAAAATATTTCTTGTGAATTTCCAATAATCTACTACATGCTTGATTTTGTCCGGATTTCCATCAATAATTTTATTATCTTTATCTTTTTTAACAGATATAACTTCTGATACAAATTTCACAGAGGCAAAAACTTCGTTCTTAATCTTCTCGTATTTCTCTAAATTTGATTTTACTCCAATAAAAGTAAACTCGGATTTTATGTTGTCTTTGTTTCTCTCTCTTATAGCCTGCTCAAAATTAGTTGCCATGTCTGGAGTTAACAAACCTTTTAATTTTTCATTATCTCCTTTAGCAAATGAAGTAAGAATTGTCTCATAAGCAATTTCTGCTCCTTTTAGAAATTCCTTTTTTTCTTGCCCTTCTAAGACGTCGTGATTCTTTTTAAATTCTTTAACCTTAGTATTAGGAACGTTAAATTTTCTCTCCGCAAAATCTGAATATATCTTGGTTTCATGTCCAGTTTTTCTGCCTAAAATGTTTCTTAGTCGAAGGATTATAAATCCTGCGATCATTCCAAGTAAAATGATATCTATATATCCAAAACTACTACTCATAATTTGATAAATATACATTAATAATATAATTTTGTATCAGACAAATGAACTCATTTTTTCTATTATTTATTGGTTTACCAGCACTTGAGATTTTTTTAATGATAAAGATTGGGGGTGAAATTGGGGCTTTAAACACTATTTCCTTAATTTTCTTAACAGCAATAATTGGGATTTATTTTGCTAAGTTAGAGGGGATTAAAACGATGAGATCTGGCGTGATAAATTTATATAAAAATAAATTGCCAGTCTATGAAATGATTTCTGGAGCATCTATTGCTCTAGCGGCTATTCTTCTCATAGTGCCAGGGTTCTTTACTGATGCCATTGGCTTTCTGCTTTTAATACCTTTTACTAGAAAATTTTTAATAAGCCTTTTAGTTAAAAAAAAAGAAATATCAACTAATTACGAAGATAAAAATACGTTAGACGGTGAAATTATAGAAGATAAAAACAAAAAAGATGAGCTATAAAATAATTGGCAAGTACATTAAAGAGTTAGATTTTAAAATACCTAACCCAAAAATATTTTCTCTATTATCTAAAAATATTTCAAATTACAAAATTAATATAGATATTAAAAGTAACCAATTAAAAAGGAAACTTATAGAGGTTGAAATAACATTAAGTTTAATTCCAATCAAAAATGATTTTGAAAAAATTAATACAAAAATAATATATTCTACTATTATTGAGTTGAATGACGGAATAATTGACAAAAAAGAGATAGAAAAAATAATATTAATTAGTGTTCCTTCAGAAGTTTATTCTGACCTTAGAAATATATTTGTTTTTGTTTTTGAGAACTCAGGATTTAAAGATATTAAAATTAGTGATAAAGTTGATTTTGAAGAACTTTATAATAAAAAAAAATTTCAATAAAAATTCTTCTTAAGATCAGATTTTAAAAAATCTTTATGATTTTGCAACTCTGTTTTTGATACTTGCAAAATAGTTTTATTGTATCTTTTCTCTTTGTTAGTAGATCCCATTTTTTCCTGATCGATAGAAGAAAGGTCTAATTTGGGTTCTTTTACATCTAAAAGATTAATATAAACCTCCCTTAATAACTCGCAATCCAGCAAAGCATTATGTTTAACTCTTTTTGAAATATCAATATTGAAACGCTTACATAATGAGTCTAAAGAATTTGAAGTTCCTGGAAATTTATTTCTTGCAACTTCAAGAGAGTCAGTAACTAAAGCTCTATTAATCAATTTTTTTTTAACAAATTCTAGCTCACCATTTAGAAAACTTAAATCAAAATTTGCATTATGAATTATTAATTTTTTTCCTTCAATAAAATTCAAAAACTCATCTGCTACTTTCTCAAAAGTTTCTTTATTCTTTAAAAAGGTCTCTGAAAACCCGTGAATTTTAAATGCTTCATCAGGAACATCTCTTTTTGGATTAATTAGTTTGTGAAAAATTTTATTTGTTGGAATAAGATCTTTGGTTTCAATGCATGCTATTTCAACAATTTTATGGCCTTCTTTGAAAGACAAACCTGTTGTTTCAGTATCCAAAAAGATTTCATTCATATAGTTTAATTATATTTATAAGTTTATTTTTTAAAACAACTAAAGAATTATTATTAACAACAATATGATCACAAAATTTTGTCTTTTGACTGTCTTTTAGCTGGTGTTTGTTTAAAAAAGAAAAAAATTTTACATTTCCTCCTTTAGAAAGATATCTTTTTATTCTCAAAATTTTTTTTGACTTTATAAAAATTATAATATCAAAATGATTTTGAAGTTTACTTTCAATTAATAGGGGAATTTCAAAAAATAGAAATTTTTCTTTTTTATTTTTTTCAGAAAATTTAATCATTTCACTCCTTACTAGAGGATGTATTATCTTCTCTAATTTTTTTAAATTACTTTTTTTTTCAAAGATTATTTTTTTTATTTCTGCTTTAAAATTTCTATTTGATTTTAAATTAAATTTTTTTTTAATTAATAGTTGAAACTTTTTTTGTGTATATATTTTTTTTACTTCTTTATCTGCAATAAAAAGTGGTCCTTTTCTAAAAGAGATTATTTTACTTGCGGTTGTTTTACCAGATGCTATTGAGCCTGTAAGACCTATTTTAATCATTTTAATTTAGAAATTAATAAATCTATCAATTGGTTATCTATCTCAGGGTTAATTTTATTCCATAGATAAAAAGATTTTTGTCCTTGATATATAAACATGTCTAAGCCGTTAAATGTTCTAATTTTATTTTCTTTTAAAAATTTTAGTGTTTTTGTTTCTATAGGGTTATAAATCGTATCTATAAATATTAAACTATCCTTCACGTTGTTAAAATTAAATCGAAAATCATCTCCGTTTTTTAAACCTAAACTAGTTGCATTTATTATGATGTCAAATTCACTTACTACCTGTCTTAAAGAATTCCATTCTAAAATATTTAGAAAGCTAAATTTTTTTTTTAAAAAAATAGATTTTTCATGAGTACGATTAATGATTGTTATATTTTCTATTTTTGATTTTTGTAATGAAAAAATAACTGAAGGTGAGACGCCTCCAGCCCCAATTACCAAAGCTTTTTTGCTTTCTATGTTTGGGATTTCTTTTAAATAAGCTGCTTGCAAGCCAAAAACATCGGTATTTTCTCCAATCAAAGTTCCGGTGTTATCTAAAAAAATTGTGTTAACAGAATTTGTAGATTTTGCATCATTTACTAACTGATTAATGTAAGGAATTACCTTTTGTTTATAAGGGAGGGTTACGTTTACCCCGCTTAATTCTTTATTCTTTATTTTTTTTATAACAGGCTCTATTTCTTGTTCTTTGATATTAAATAAAGAATAAGTTGCCTCAATATTATATTTTTTAAACCAGTAATTATGCAGAACTGGTGACAGAGAGTGGGTTACTGGATTACCTATGATCCCAAATGATTTTTTTTTCATCTTTTATATTGTTCAATATAGTCCATTATCTGTTTTATAGGCAAACCCATTATTGAGTCTTTATCTCCTTTTATATTTTCAAATAAGTTTAAACCATCAGCTTCTACTTGATAAACTCCATACATCAATAAAGTTTTAGTTTTAATTTTATCTAAATATTTTATTAATTCTTCTTCAGATAAATTTTTCATTTTAAGCTCCGACTGATCTGAATAGTTCCAAATCATAGAGCCATTTTTTGAGATACAAACAGAACTAATAAGATAATGTTTAGAGTTATTTAATTTCTTCAAAATTTCTAGAGCTTCTTCTCTAGATTTTGGTTTGTTTATTAGCTTATTATTTAAAGAAACTACACTGTCAGCGCCTAAAACAAGGCGGTCAGGATTTTTATTGCTAACCTTAATAGATTTAATTTCTGCTAAACTTTTTGATATTGTTAATGGAGTTGCATTTTCAGATAAAAGAGCTGCTTTGATTTGATCTTCATCTACATTTGATACCACAACATCTGACTCTATATTATATTTATCCAAGATATCTTTCCTTACTCCGCTAGCTGAGGCTAAAATTATTTTCATTTACTCTTATTTATTTCAAAAATTTTCAAAATAGAAGCAGCTGTTTCTTCAACTGATCTTCTGGTTACGTCAATTATTGGCCATTTATATTTATTAAAAAGTTGTTTTGATTTTTTTACTTCTTCTTTTATAGACTCTAGGTTTGTATATTCTTTTATATTGTTGTCTTTCATAATTGCAACTCTATTCCTTCTTATGTCTGCCAGCCTCTCTGGATCCGCAACCAAACCAATTACACAAATTTTATTATTTTGTGATTTTAGATTGTCTGGAATTTTTTGATCTAAAACTAAAGGTATATTAATGGTTTTATAACCTCTATTTGCTAAATAAATTGAAGTTGGTGTTTTGTTAGTTCTACTCACTCCTAAAAGCACAATATCTGCTTTGTCTATATCATCTAATTTTTTTCCATCATCGTGATACATGGTAAACTGAATGGCTTCAATCCTTCTATAGTATTCATCATCTAAAACGTGTTGCGCACTAGGTTTATGAATAGCTTTTTGATTAAGGAGTTTAGAGAAACTTAATATCAAATTTCCTAATACTCCAAAACAGGGAACATTGTTTTTATTACTTGCTTGTAAAATGTACTTTGCAAGCTTTGTTTCAACTATAGTGTACAAAATAATAGTATTTTGTAATTTAGAGCACTCTTTTATTATTTTATCAATTTGTTGTTCTGTCCTTACGAAAGCAAATTCCTTTTTTTTGTATTCGAAATTAGCAAATTGAGATTTTAAAGATAAAAAAATCCTATCTAGAGTTTCTCCAGTAGAGTCAGACACTAGATATACATTGTATTTTTCGTTCATAACTCTGTTAACAAATATTTAGTAAAATAATCTTTTTCATTATTTTTTTTATTAATTAAAAATAATTAACAATAATTAACACTATTTTAACATTTTGTTATATGTTGGTATTGATAATTTACAATTGTTTATAAACTAAATAAAACAAAGGTTTTCTATCATTATTATCACTATTTATTCAGTTTAGATTGTATAAAACATGTATAAATAGTTATATTGATAATCAACAGGATCTACTAGACAATCTATTATTATAAATCTTATTTATATATGAGTGATCTTAAAAAAATCCTAGTGAATAAAAATAGATCTTGTAAATCTGTTTGGTTTATGAGACAAGCTGGTAGATATCTACCTGAATTTAGAAAAATAAGATCTCAAAATAAAAATTTTATTAAACTTTGCTTAGATAGTGAATTAAGTTCTAGAATAACCTTACAACCTATAAAAAGGTTTGATTTAGATTCTGCGATAATTTTTTCTGATATTTTAATAGTACCTCATGCTTTAGGACAGAATGTAGAATTTATTAAAAATCAAGGTCCACAACTTAGTAAGTTTAAAAATAATTTTTTATTTGATACTGACGAAAGAGAATTTTCTAAAAAATTAAGACCAGTTTATAAAGCGATCGAAATCACAAGAAAAAATTTAAATAAAAATAAATCTTTGATAGGTTTTGTAGGAGCGCCATGGACTCTGTTAGTTTACATGCTAAATATGAAAAATAAACAAAACAAAATAGATTTTAACAAATTAAAATATGAAGAAAGCGAATTAAAACAAATCTTAAATAAATTAATCACTTTTCTATGTCTACATATTCAAAATCAAGTTAATGCAGGAGCTGATGTTATTCAAATATTCGATTCTTGGGCCGGAATAATACCTGAAAAATATATTCAAGATTATTGCTTTTCACCAAATGCAAATATAATTGATTTTTGTAAGAAAAAAAATATACGAAATATTTGTTTTCCAAGAGGGATTAAAAAAAAATATGAAGATTTTAATAATATTGTAAAACCAGATGGAATAAATTTAGATTATGAAATAGATCCTCTATGGGCAAAAGAAAAATTGAAAGATGTAGTGTTACAAGGAGGATTAGACCCAAAAGTATTATTAAAATCTGAAGAAGAAATGTTGGTGGAAGCGACGAAATACATACAATTATCTAAAGATATCCCGTATGTTTTTAATCTAGGTCATGGTTTACTTCCAGAAACAGATCCTGATAAAGTAAAAAAATTAATTGAATATTATAGAAACTACTAATGAACAAAGACCACCCAGAGGTAAAATTTGGTAAAACCGGAGTTTTAATTATTAATCTAGGCACACCGGACTCTACAAGTTGGTGGGATATTAGAAAATATTTGAAAGAGTTTCTTTCGGATAGAAGAGTAATAGAGGTGAACCCCTTTGTTTGGAAAATTATATTAAATTTGTTTATTTTAACTTTTAGACCTTCAAAAACCGCTCATGCTTATAAAAAAATATGGAGGAAAGAAAGTAACGAGTCTCCTTTATTGTTTTTTACAAAAAGCCAGGCTCAAAAACTTAAAGATAAAATTGGAGACGAAAAGACAATTATTGATTTTGCAATGAGATATGGAAATCCGAGTATAAAATCTCGTTTAAATAAACTTCAACAAGAAGGGTGTGAAAATATTGTTATTTTACCTTTATACCCTCAATATGCGGCCGCTACCACTGCAACTGTTTGCGATGAGGTCTATAGGTCTTTAATGCGAATGAGATGGCAACCTAGCCTACAAATCATACCTCATTATGAAAGTGAACCGTTGTATATTAACGCTTTAGTAAACAGTATTGAAAAAAAAATTGAAGAAATTCAATGGAAACCTGATTTAATATTGTGCTCTTATCATGGTATTCCCAAGTCATATTTTGATAAAGGAGATCCTTATCAATGTTATTGTCAAAAGACTACAAGACTAATGAAAGAAAAATTTAGTAAAGTAGATATTCAAACAACATTTCAGTCTAGATTCGGACCCCAAGAATGGTTAACACCTTATACTGATAAGACATTAGAGGAACTTCCTAAAAAAGGTATAAAAAATTTATTAGTTATATGCCCAGGTTTTGCATCAGATTGTGTTGAAACTTTAGAGGAAATAAACATCCAAGGCAAAGAAAGCTTTTTGAGTAAGGGTGGTGAAAATTTTGATTTAATTCCTTGCTTAAATGATAGTTCAGATCATATTGAGCTATTTAAAAAGTTAATCAAAAAATATTTATAAGATGAATTTATATTTATTGTTAAAGTCATTACATCTGATCTCTGTTATATCATGGATGGCAGGTTTATTATATTTACCACGAATATTTGTTTATCATTCCGAAGCTAAAGATATTTCACAAAAATCAGTTTTTAAAATAATGGAAAAGAAGCTTTATAACTATATAATGATGCCGGCGATGTTTCTTTCGTGGTTCTTTGGAATTTTTTTAATACACACATTGGGGTTTTCAGTTTTTTCTGAGCTTTGGATGCAGATAAAGATCATTGCTGTTGTTATTTTGACTTTTTATCACTTCACCTTAGGTAAATATATTAATGATTTTGCATTTGATAATAACCATAAATCATCAAAATTCTTTAGAATATATAACGAAATACCTACACTTATACTTATTGTAGTAATATTCGTTGTTGTATTTAAACCGTTATAATTAGGGGTTGAATTTTTTTTAAAAAGCCCTATATTTTAGATACTTTCCTTAAATTAAATAATCACATGAACTTACAAGAACTAAAGCAAAAAAACCCTGCAGAGCTTATTAATGAGGCTGAAAAGCTTGGTATTGAAAACCCTAGCACATTAAGAAAACAAGAAATTTTATTTGCTATATTAAAAAAACTTGCTGAAAAAAATGAACAAATTACCGCTACAGGAGTTTTGGAAGTATTACAGGATGGATTTGGGTTCTTGCGGGCAATTGAGTCTAATTATTTACCCGGTCCAGATGATATATATGTCAGTCCCAGTCAAATTAGAAGATTTGGTTTAAGAACCGGCGACTCTGTAGAAGGAGAGATTAGAGGTCCAAAAGATGCCGAGAGATATTTCGCACTATTAAAAGTGAATAAAATTAATTTTGATGATCCTGAAAAAGGAAAGAACAAAATTGCTTTTGATAACTTAACGCCCTTATACCCTAACGAAAGAATAAAATTAGAAGTAGAAACTAAAAAAATTGAAAAAAAGCCTGATAACACTGCTCGTCTAATTGATTTAGTTAGTCCTATAGGAAAGGGACAAAGATCTTTGATAGTGTCCCCTCCTAGAGCTGGTAAAACAATTATACTTCAAAATATTGCTCAATCTATTACAGCAAATCATCCAGAATGCTATTTAATGGTTTTATTAATTGATGAACGTCCTGAAGAGGTTACAGACATGCAAAGATCAGTTAGAGGTGAGGTTGTTGCATCAACTTTTGATGAACCAGCTTCTAGACATGTTGCTGTAGCTGAAATGGTAATAGAGAAAGCGAAAAGATTGGTAGAGCATAAAAAAGATGTTGTTATTTTATTAGACTCAATAACTAGATTAGGAAGAGCTTATAATGCCGTAATACCTAGTTCTGGTAAAGTTTTAACAGGAGGTGTTGATGCTAACGCACTTCAGAGACCAAAAAGGTTTTTTGGTGCAGCAAGAAATGTTGAGGAGGGTGGATCATTAACAATTATTTCAACAGCTTTGATAGATACAGGTAGTAGAATGGATGAAGTTATTTTTGAAGAGTTCAAAGGAACAGGTAATTCTGAGCTAATTTTAGATAGAAAAGTTGCTGATAAAAGAATTTATCCAGCTCTAGATATCACAAGATCTGGAACAAGAAGAGAAGAATTGCTTTTTGAAAAAGATGACTTATCAAAAATGAATGTATTAAGAAGAATTATAAGTCCAATGGGCACAATGGACGGAATAGAATTTTTAATTTCTAAATTAAAAAATACTAAAAATAACGCTGATTTTTTTGACTCAATGAATAAGACAGCTAATTAATTATAACCTTCATTTATTGAATAGTTAGATTTTTAGAATTTACTTCGTGTAAATAAAAATTGATTATTTCACCTAAATTTTTCGCTTTCTCTTTTAAAGACACAGATTCGAGAAGCGATTGTTTTTCCTCATTAGTTAATGGCGCAATCATAGCTAAAGTATTTATCTTTTGCGTTTCAGTTAATTTACCGAATTCTTTCCAATTTAATAATAGTCCACTTTTTTTGAAAAAAATTTCTGCTTTATTCATAAGTGATATTGTATTAACTTCTTCAAATTGAGGTTTTAAATCTAAATTAAATTTCTCATAATCAACTCTAAATTCTCGATACAATTTAGAGTTTTTTACTTCTTCTAAAACCTGGAATCTTGTTATTCCAGTTAAATTAATTAAAACTCTTCCATCTTCACTCTTCTGAAAATCACTAATTTTACCTAAGCAACCTACTTTATATAATCCGTCATCTTTTCTCTTAGATTGAATCATCCCCATTAATTTATCTTTGCGAATAGAGTCATTTACTAGATCCAAATACCTCTGTTCAAAAATATTTAACGGCAAGTTTGTTTGCGGAAAATAAATTACCCCACTTAGTGGAAAGACTGGTATTTGATTTGGAAAAGATTTCATGGTTGTAAATTATAGTAGAAAAGCTGAATTATCGATAGCGACATTTTGATTAAGGTTGACCAAATTGAAATTTCTATACTATAATTAAGTAATTTTGCGGGCATAGCTCAGTGGTAGAGCGTCTCGTTGCCAACGAGAAGGTCGAGGGTTCAAGTCCCTTTGCCCGCTCCAAT
>MDTG01302521.1_pt1 | contig 12508 bp, 9 predicted proteins | sample 811421 | NCBI WGS metagenome assembly MDTG01 (sample SAMN05326645, study PRJNA326480) | marine metagenome | isolation source: seawater | place: Pacific Ocean: South East | collected 2011 | reverse complement strand
TTGATACAGTAACGTCTGCTCTGGACGATGTCGTTTATAGGTATGAGAGTGAGTTACTAGCAATGGCGCCTTTATCTTGAATTGGCATCACAGTGTGTAACCCTTGGCAAGGGTATCAAAGGCACTGTTGATCTGATCCATCTTGATCATTTCACACTCCGGGTAAACGCCATGTTCGGCACAGAAATCCAGTACTTCCTGGGTTTCTTTAATGCCGCCAATCAGTGAACCCGCCACGCGACGGCGACCCATTACCAGCGGCACACTCATCAGTTCGTCCAGCGGACCCACCTGACCAACGACGACGATAGTGCCATCAATATCCAGCAGTGGAGCGTATGCGCCAACATCGTGTTTAACTGGTGCAGTATCGATAATTAGGTCAAAGGAACTGCGTGCGGCTTTCATTGCTGGCGCATCGGTAGATACCAGAATGCCTTTGGCGCCCATGGCTTTGGCTTCGGCTTCTTTTTTGTTTGAACGGCTGATTGTCGTCACTTCAGCACCCATGGCTACCGCCAGTTTAACCGCCATGTGACCGAGACCACCTAAACCGATTACGCCAACACGAGAACCTTCTTTTACGCCCCAGGTGCGAAGTGGTGAGTAGGTTGTGATACCAGCACACAGGATAGGCGCTGTTTTAGCCAAATCCATACCTTCTGGTACACGCAAAACAAATTCTTCACGAACAACAATATGCTTGGAATAACCGCCCTGGGTGATTTCGCCTGAGATGCGATCCGGCGCACCGTAGGTTGGTGTCATACCGTTACGGCAGAACTGCTCTTCGTGATGATGGCACTGGTCACATTCCTGACAGCTGTCAACCATACAACCTACAGCAACGTTCTGGCCTACCTTGTAGTTTTTAACATCTTCACCAACGGCAGTTACCACGCCAACAATTTCGTGGCCGGGTACCAGAGGGTAAGGTTGCGGACCCCAGTCGCCGTTAACGGTGTGCAGGTCAGAGTGACACACACCAGAGTATAAAATTTCAATTGCAACATCATTGGCGCGCAGATCACGGCGCTCAAAGTGGTAAGGGGCCATGTGAGCGTTGTTAGAATGGGCAGCGTAGCCAACTGTTTTCATAGTATTACCTCTGTCTTCAGTGATTAAAAATAGCTTTACCAGCATGCGGAGTATTATGCCTGACGCAAGGAATACTTCGCGTGCCTAATCCTGTGCAACTATTGCCTGATCGTCTGGGATTAAGTGTTGCATGTGCAATAGTAAAAAGGTTAATACGTCACACGTGTTAAAACGATTAATGATGTTCAGTATTGGTATTCATTAAGTTGATTACCATTAATGGGATTGAAAAAACTATCATTAGTGCCTGCAAACACGCCATTGGGTAATTGGAATACGCGCTGATATTGTTGCGGCATGTAGACCGATTCCCCTGAGGTGGTTTGCCATGGTGTACGCTCTAACGTTGCGTCTACCAGTTTACGTTGTCCGGCATCTTTCATTTCCTGAATCCGATTCCAACTCGCCATATTTGAATCGAGAATGTCATTGTAATTTTGCGCGGTATTTGCAGACGCCATACTCTGACGATAAGCTCTGTTTGCTGCTATCTGACGTTGTGTGGCCTGTGCCATGAGCCTGGCCCGTTGATTCATCATCTGGCGCAGTCTGGCCTGATACTCTGCATTGTTGACAATTGAGTCACTAATACTATCGAGTAGTTTTCTGTCGGCCTGTCCGTTAACGGTTGCTGTTAAGATTGAACCCTGGGCCATTGAAATGGTCATGATCCCTCCCATTCCGCCATTTGCGTCGAGAATCGGACTATCAATAAAGATAACGGTAGTCTCTAACAGCTCATTTACTTTTTTGTTATTGGCAAAATAGGTCAGGTCGACCTCCATGGCTTCGGGCCGTAAGCGCATATTGGGATATTGTTGCTGAAATTGGTGTATATCCTGAGCCTGCTCTTTCATGATGTCCTGGATGATATCAGGACGCTGGCGTACTGAGTTAATTTTGGCATGCGGCCGAATAGACCGAATATATTGATTAACAAATGTCTCTATATCCACAATCGGTTTGCTGTCACAGCCTGCAATCGTTGATGTATACAACTGAGGCATAGTGTCAAAGTTAGAGTTCCAGGCCCAAACGCCTCCCGGAATAATTTCAAGCCATTGCATACCATTTTTAGCAGAGCCTTTCAGGTGAACCTTTGGCGTACTGATGTCCATGGTACAGGTCGATTTGCCATACCATTGTACGAGACCTTTTACATCCCATGATTCGGGCATGTTAATCGTCATGGCTTCCATGGGGCGATCAAAGCCAAATTCGTCTTTGATTGAATGAGTCACCTGTGGTTCATTTAAGGCGGTCATCGTGGTTATTACAGTCTGTGCGGTGGGAAGTTTGTGGGTGAGTGGAGCGTTATTCTCCACGAAGTCAGTGAAGCCAAATTTGCCGGTTCCCACGGCAACTATACCACTGCTGCCTTTGCCGGCAGAAGGGTGGGTAAGTTCGCCTACCTTGTTGTTATTAACAAAATAAGTCAGTTTATGCCCCTCTTCTTCGATGGTGATGGTATTAAATGCGCTAAGGTTGATATCAAGAGACGTCTGAAAAAGTTGCCTGAAGCCATTTTTATCGCGAAGGGTAACGTTAAAGGTTCTCCCGGCGGTGATAGTCATCAGAAAGTAGGTTGCCTGTGCCCGATCAAATCCATATAACACGCCAGCTTCAGAATTCGGTGCTGAGGCATTCAGTTGTATTTTAACTGATATTACCCGTTGGTCTTGCTGGCCATTATAGTCTGCATAGTAGTAGCGGATAGCGCCTTGCTGACTGGTATTTTCCAGCCAGTATGTGTCCTGTTTAAGCATCGCATTCCAGCCATCTGAATAGCCGGTCGATAACACGTCTGATAACTTACCTAAACCTGCTACTGCGGCATAACTGTGCAGTGTTAAACCCAATATGAACAGCACGAACGTTGATGCCCGATGATTACTCCAGTACATATTTTATTCCTTATGTATATATACTCACATATACCGCTGATAAAACGGCCCATGACTGATATCGAAAACGAAGAGGCTGAAAGGTCAAAAAGAGTCAATTAATTGTAATTGGCTTTGTTATCGCCTTTGGCAAGATGTGTATGCTCGCACCGTAATGTAAACATTTAATGCTCATGTCGTGACCCTTTTTATTTCGTTTCTTCGATATGACAGCCAGGAAACATTAAAAGGTGAAAGACATGGGACGGATATATTCTGCATTTTGTCATACAACATATTTACTACTGTTATTGTTCTCTGTGCAACTGGTGACAGCAACGGCGAGCGCCCAGTCGCCGCCCAAAATGCCCTTACCAACCTGTACCTTTGTTGATGGAACTGAAACTGGTGCCTGCCCGCAAGTCGACTTTCTGGTCAGTGGTTCAGCATCCGGAGACTTCACACCCGGTGGAACAATTCAGCTTTCCACTTACCCGGATCCGCCTATCTGTTTTGCGCATTATGGATATCTGGGATATTGGGAGCCTGTGCCCTGCTTTGCCGGGGTTTCAGCGCCTACGGTAAATAGTTGTGGTTACATTGACCTAACCGATGGCGGTAAATTTAAAGAAACGTCCTGTAAATCGGCACTGTATATGAGTGACCAGGATATTCCGGCTACGTTGTTTACCGTTGCCGGAATAAACGGTAACCCCTGTGGAGGGCGCGGCAATTTTCAAACGTATATTTACGGTGGGCCTTCCAACGTTGACGGAGCCGAGTGGCACGAGTTTGGACCGGCCCGGCAACACTGTCAGATTACCTTTAATGGCCCCAGACCTGATGGTTTATATGGCCCAACCTGGGTGAAAATTACCGTAGGCGCCGATATTGCGGTAGCTGGTGATGGCCGAAGTGCCAGTCAGCATCCCCGGACTGAGCTTTATGTTCCCATTGATGGTGACGTACGGCCTTATGTCAATGCAAACTTTGACACCGACGTGATCGGCTTGCAAGCTTCGTTTATTAACAAAACCCAGAGCAACGAAGCTCCACAAAATCTGACTTACACCTGGGATTTCGGGGATGGCAATTCCTCCAGTGCCTATTCGCCGAAGCATTTGTATTCTGAGCCCGGCGTGTATAACGTGACCTTCACGGCTATTAATTCAAACGGGGATGAGGATCAAACGTCACAATCGGTAGAAACGGTGGATGGCCTTATTATTCAGGTAACGGGCAAACAGTCTGTTGAAAACGGCAGTGAAGAACGTTACCAGGTCAGGGTGGGTAATTTTGAATCCGGGGCTATAGATAATTTTACCATTGCCGCGAATGACAGCGAGTCACTGTTTCAGCAAAAAGGCGTGCCGCAACCAGCCGTAATTAGCACTATCGCGCAATATGCGGTATTTACCAGCCACTTCTCAATGGCAGCCATTGAGTCAGGCGAAACGGTTTTACAGTTTACCGGAACGGGCACACTTGCCAGCGGCGAATCGGCCAGCGCTATGGGCATGCTGGATGTGGCGGTTCAACCCAGTCTTTCTTTAGACCTGGCTGCCCCCTTTGTTGAGGTCTCCGGTGAAGAAGTCACTATTACCCTGACCGTCACCAACGATGAACAGATTGACGTCAATAACATTCGTGTGGACTCATTATTAACCTTGCCTAACGAATTGGTGGAATTTGTTTCTGGCCCAATTGATGAGAATGGCAATAATCCTACTACGGCGGGATTTACGCTGGCGCCCGGGGAAGCAATGAAAGTGAGTTGGCGGTATAACACCAAAGGAAAAGGGGTCGTGGATCTGCAAGCCTCCATAGCCTTTGATTCCATTACTCAAACCGGCCGTGCTTTAAAGTCTGTCGATGGTCGCTTTGCAATAGAGGTTGCGGCACTAGAGTTAAAAGATGTGCGTTTGCAACCAGGCAAGCCAATTCCGGGCGAATTTGCTTTTATTCGTGGAACTATAGCCAATATCGGGAATTTTGATATCCAGAATATTGACTTTGCGTTAACCGACGATGCGCAAAGCGAACCAACGCCAGAATTCAAGCCTATTGACAGTCTGCTGGACAATCTCAGTGAGTTAGTAACTCCTCGCATCGAGTTGCTGGCCGCTGGCCAGGAGAAAGACTTTATTATTCCGGTCGGCATGATACTGGATATTGGCTCGGCTAATCGCTACACCTTGCCCGTGACCTTTACTGGTAAGGTTGTCAATGAGCAGTTGGAGGACGATGTCGAAGTGTCTGTTGAAGAAATCCTGAGGGATGACATTGATCGAACCGACTGGTGGGTAGACATTAAAGATGCTTATTACGCGCTGATGGTACGCGGCATAATGACTGTCGTAAACGAACTTGATGAGTGGGCCGACGATTCATTAATTGGTGGTATCACGGTAGGTACTGCGGACGGCGTAATCACTGCACTGGAAAAAATGGGCCAGGGCACGCTGGATGTGGTGGATTTTCTCGGTGAAACCAGTGGTGATGGTGGCGAGACCTTAAATAAGCAAGCGCGTCAGATAGTCACACTGATGTCTGAATATTACCATGGCACGACGGTGGAACAGATGATGATTGATCTGGCTGATATTGAACAAACCATTGCCATTAATGGTGTGGATGTATTTGCCGACTGGATGTTTAATGTGGAAACCGCGGCCCGGGAAGGGCGGGCGAGGGATGTCGCGGCTTTGCTGGCTGAACCGTCAACGCAGATCGCAACCGGAATAGGCGCCGAGCAAGCCGGTGCCCAGGTATTTGCCAAATTGCTGAAAACCGGGGTGGGCAGAAAAGTCATGTTAAAACTAACCAAAAAAATCAACGTACCAAACGAGAGTAGCGGTGCAGCTATCGTCGCAAAATACATTGATGAGCTTGAGCAGACATTTGACGACCTGCCTGAAGGTGTCCCGTTAACCGGTAAGCATGCATTAGCCGCAGGTGTGGAAGGAGACGATCTGGCCTTTATGTTGGATGAAGCCAAGCGTTCGAACACTACCTTTTTTGTGCGCCCCCGGCCAGCGACTGCCGCCGCGCATGCCCGCGCAGGTTACAATGCAAAGCCACTACCGGTAAAAATGAAGTCGGTGAGCGAATTGGACTGTAAATGGCTGGGTTATAACTGCGCTGACAGGGGCCTTGTGGTGCTTCGCGAACCCGATGAACCCTGGGAAAAATTAAGACAAGCCATCGCAGATGGTGAGTTTGGGTCGCCAGATGAATTTGTACCCGGTGATCCGGAAATTCAGGACATCCTGAAGCGTTATTCTGCCAAAAAAGCTGAATTTGAAAACCTGCAGGATACCTTAGCAGAAATGAATGCTGTGAAAACGCATCGGGTCATTCGCAATCCTGATCCGGCCAATCCTGACCTGGAATTGGTTGAAGAGGTTCAGCAGGCTGGTATTCTGGTTAAGCGTTATGGCCGGGATGTCATCACGACAGTGAGTGTTGAACCGGGTAGCGGCAGATTGATTTTTGATTTTAACGGTAAACCGGTGTACAGCGATATAGATTTGCTCTCGGTGGCGAAACGGGATGGCAGTAATACTGCGCCGACATTACACGAGAATATTCTCAAAAACGCCACCTATGCTGTGGATGGTCAGCATCATGCTACCGCGCAGACCAGCGATTTTCCCAAAGCCGAATACGCGCAGAAAATGGCAATGCAGTATCTGAGTGAACATAAACGAGGAGGGGAAGGGCTGCTTATTATCGGTCCAGAGGGCATCACCAAAGGGTATGTTGAATCGTTTGATGTGATTTCGCTGGCAGAAGCGCGAGCGCTCGATGCCGGTGAAATTAAGCTATCAGGTTATGATCTATACGGATTGGTGGTTAAAAAAGTCACTTATACCGGAGTACAAACACGATGAAATTATTTCAATTATCCGCTTGTTTTCTGTTATTGGCCGGGCTCTCAGGTTGTGGAGGCGGTAACGATACATCGGTATCGCCACAACCACCAGATAATGCTGGAGGGAATGTCATCACCGGCCTAGTCAGTCTTGATGACCTGCAACCCGGCATGTGTGCAGATATTGTCGATGAGATTCATGGTATCGAATACCTTACTGTCAAGGACTGCACCGAGGCCCATCATTATGAGTTTGCGGGAACAGCAGCGCTTGATGATTTAGGTGAAGATTACCCGGGAGGGTTATACATAGAACGGGCAGCCTACCGCAGATGTCGAAGTGCATTTGAAGAGCACACGGGGCAAGCGTATAACGGTAGGGATTTAGGTATTGAAGTGATTACCCCTTCGGTGAGTTCATGGCAAGCGGGAGATTCGACGGCACTGTGTTTTGTCGTGAATGCTGACAGAAGCCCGCTGATGTCAGCGGTGAAATCGTAATTGATTCTTGCGCAGGTAAATATGACCAAGCAAACCAGCGATCTTTATATGTTTAATCACCTGGTTCATCAATGGCAATCTGGCAACGATGAGGCACGGGATAAGATGGTGCAGATCGTTTATCGGGAAGTTGAAAATATTGCCTCATCGATACTGCGCCGAAATGCGCAGTATCGTTCATTAGTGACCTGTGAACTGGCGAACGAAGCCTTTATAAAGCTATTTTTGTCCGATGACATTAAGGTTAATGATCGCGCTCATTTGTTAGCGCTTTGCGCGCGGATTATGCGATTTATTGTTATCGATAAAACCCGGCAACGCATGGCAACAAAGAATCAGGGCTATATGGTTACACTGCACACTGGCGACACCTCCACGATGGACGAAGATGTGTCTGTGCTGGCGCTGGAAGCGGCCTTGCTTCGATTGCAGGAAATTGACCAACAACGTGCAGATATAGTAGAAATGCGCTACTTTGGCGGCATGACTTACGAAGAAATTGCCGAGGTGACCGGACAGTCGGTGTCTACGGTAAAACGCTCGTGGGTAGCGACCCGTGCGTGGCTTAAAGATTGGCTTGAAAATGAACATTGAGTTACCTGTTGAACCTCCAGGTAAATGGGTATCAACAGCCTTCGGGGCTACCTCAAGGGGGCGCTGTCGAAAAACTAATGAAGACAGTTTCCTGTGTCACTCAGAGCAGGGGATCTGGCTGGTTGCCGATGGTGTTGGCGGTAACGCGGGTGGTAAGATTGCCAGTCAGCTAGTGTGTGATGAACTCCCTGCACTGCTGCTGTCAGGTACAACATTGCGGGGCGCTATCGCTCAGATACATGCAAGGGTAAAGCTGGCTGCACAGCTTAACGGCGGGCAACTGGGGATGGCGACAACAGTGGTCATAGCCCGGCAACACGAGGATGTCATGGAACTTTGTTGGGTCGGTGACAGCAGGGCTTACGTCTACAACGAGCACAGTTTAAAACGGCTCACCCGGGATCACTCGCTTGTGCAACGTTTGCAGGATATGGGGCTCGGCTCGCTGTCCGAGACCTGTGCCGCCGTTGTAAAAAATGTACTCACAAAATGCGTAGGAAGTCTCAATATTGATATTCTTAACGCTGAAAGTGTCAGTATCCGACTGGCGGCATCGGAGAAATTATTGCTGTGCAGTGACGGGCTGACCAATGAGCTGAAAGACAGCGAAATTTGGCATATTATTAGTCAAGCTGTAAACACTGAAACGGCTATTGAGCAACTGCTTAGTGCTGCGAATCAGCGTGGTGGCAAAGATAATATTACGGCAATTTTGATTGATGCGCCCAGAGTTTGTTGATAGTTGTTGAGCAGTCCCTGGAAACTCGGCAACAACAGCGTGGTAATTGATGATGTATTAATATGTAACCTTCATGTCGAATGAACACATAGACGATTTTGAGTTGATCGCGCTGGTAGAGCAAGCACTTGACGTTGCTCCGAGCGAGCGCGAGACATTTATTCACCGGCAAACCGCAGGCCGGCCAGCGCTTACTGCTCGCGCCCTTAATATGCTGACGCATATCGACAGCGATGATAATGGGCAGGCGTTCACCGGCAGAGGATTAAACAAGCTGCTGGGTTTCGCGATGCCGGAGCGCATTGGTAATTATCAGATCCTCGGCGAGATTGGTCGTGGTGGGATGGGAATTGTTTATCGAGCGCGCAGAGTAGACGCCGATTTTGAACATGAAGCAGCGATAAAGCTCGTTTCATTAAACAATAAATCATCTTCTTTTATGGAACGTTTGCGTAGCGAACGGCGATTGTTGGCGCGCTTAAAACACCCCAATATCGCACAGTTTTACGATGGGGGTGAGCTCGAGAACGGAGCGCCATTTTTCATAATGGAACTGGTGGATGGTGTACCGCTGTACCGTTATTTGCAAATGGCTTCTCCAGACTTCGCGACACGATTGGCTTTGTTTGAACAAATCTGTGGCGCGATTTCTTACGCACATACAAACACGATTGTGCATCGCGATTTATCACCGGGTAACATTCTGATCAATAAGAGTGGGATAGTTAAAGTCATCGATTTTGGTATTTCCAGCTCGCTTAGTGATAAACGCCAGAATCATGGTGCAGATACGTTACATACTGCAGGCTATTCGGCGCCTGAACGTCGCGAGGGGGCGCCAGCCAACACGCTGGATGATATATATTCGTTAGGGGTCATTCTATCTGACATCGTCAAACTCCGTCCTCATCCGCTTTCCGCTGAGTGTGATGCCATTATCGCTAAAGCCTCTCATCCTGATCCGGAACAGCGTTACACCAGTGTTGATGCCATGCGCAACGATATCAGAAACATGCTGAATCATCGCCCGGTTACTGCTATGGCCGGGGGCGCGACGTACCGCATGCGATGTTTTATCAGAGCGAACCGGGTGGCGGTGACCGCCGGTGCAGTGTTGCTCACTGGTATTCTGACCTCAGCCATTGTTTTTGCATCATTATATTTTCGCGCTATCACAGCAGAAACTTATGCTCAGGCGAGATTTAATGAGGTTCGCAATCTGGCTGGTTTTATGATGTTTGACCATTACGATAACGTGTCGGACCTGCCGGGTTCAATTAAGGCCCGGGCAGAACTGGCAAACAAGGCACAAACCTACCTGAATCAATTAAGCCAGCTTGACAATGCGCCATTTGAACTGAAAGTTGAAACGGCCTCAGGTTTCAGGAGGCTCGCAGATGTGTTGGGTAATCCAATGGTGCCAAACCTGGGTCGACGTGCAGACGCCGAAGCCATACTCAGTGATACGTTAAAAAAATTAATGGTTCTGCAAAAGCAACAGCCGGAGTTTCCCCCCTTAGTCATTTCGTTGGCAGAGACACATAATTCACTCTCAGTATTCAGCTTTATTGTTCTTGACGATACAACAGCAGCCTATGAACATGGCCGACAGGCAGAAGAATATTATCGGCAGTACATGGCATTAACTGGCCCGAGCGATGACATCTGGATAAGGGTGAGCGCCGCAATGCGCGCACAAAGTAATGCCCTGGTGTGGGCGCAACAAGGCGAAAAAGCCGCGGTAATCGCCCGTCAGGCGTTAAAAATTATCGAGCAGCGCCTGGCTGATAATCCCACCAGCCAAGCCTTACAAAAAGAGCAATCCAATGCGCTCACGGCGCTGGGTTATAACATGACCCTGCATGCTGACAATCTGGGGGTAACAGATTACGATGAAGCGGTACAAATCATGGAGGAGGGAATAAAAGTAGCGCGCAGAATCATTGCTTCGGGAACGCAAAACCGGCGCTTTGAAGCCTTACTGGCTTTAAACTTACTGCGTTTGGGTACGGTGTATTATTCGATGGATAAAGAGCAAATTGCTATCGGGTTCTTAGACGAGGCAAGGACCGTTGTGCAGACACTGCTTGAACTCGATCCTCATGATAAAGAACTTGCCAGGCGGATGAATTCAATATTAAAGCAAAGTTCCGTCACCTATGCCTACCTGTCAAACTTTCCACGGGCAGTCGCACTATCCGACCAGTACATTGAAAATCAGTTAAGATTAATTGAGGCCGAACCGGGCAACTCTGGTTATCAGCGAGAGCTGGCCAATGGTTATGGAATGCGTGCGGAGGTTGCCTATTTACAAAAATCGTCAGAGTTTGCCTGTGAATGGTATAAAAAAGCTGATGAACAATATGAGTATGTGATTCAACGATTTGACATTAATCCACAAACGATGGTGACCGAAAGGCGATTTATTTTCGACGGATTAGCGAGGTGTCAGAAGCAAAAATAGGGCACAATAAGTGACATTTTGTGACTATCGATAAATGCCCGTTTTTGGAGAACCCATGGCCCTAAGCAGTTTAGATGCCCTTACCGCACAACTTAACAGCGCCCCTGAGCGCATTGAATTTAAAGATGTTATCGCACTCATCGATGCTACATTTACCTTTACCCCCACTGCCTTTACTAATGGTGAAGTGCGCAACGACGCCAATCAGAATAACGGCTCCTGCAAGTTACTGGCATTAGGTCAGTACCTGAACCTGACCAATGAACAAACCCTGGCCCTGTTTGGCACTTATTACCGCAAGGATGTGCTTGAAAATCCACAGGATGACGACCACGCCAATATTCGCAATTTTATGAAAACGGGCAGTGCAGGGGTTAATTTTGAGACATTTCCGTTGGCAGTAAAGTAAAGAAATTGAACCAGTCATACTGGCTGATTATTTTTCTCAACCAGCGAGTTCAGAATTATTAGGCTAATCATTCTGGCGTTTCTCATTTAACTGACTGGCAGATTAGCTTTACCGCGGCAGCTTTAACCTGGCATAAACGTAGTAGCAGTGCTTCGTGATTTAATAATCATTAAGATGAGTCGATTAAAATTTAATACTACCTTTTTATGATGTTTTATCAATGAGATGTATTTAGAATACGGTAAAGGTTAATGAAATCAGGTGGTGTGGTTGATTCCTGCTGATGCTTTCTGGTGTGGTCGTTTTGTGAAGTTTTTGCCCTTGTTTTTGCAAATAAAAAAACAGGTGATCCTGGCTGTTATCTGTTTGTCTTTTTCCTGTTTAGCAGTCTCTGGTGAGGAGTTTATCTTTGCCGCCGAAGACAGCTGGCCGCCGTTTGCCAAACCCGATGGCACCGGCATTTCCCGCACGATTATTGAACAGGCGCTGGCCTATTCTGATTCGTCAGCCATGTTTGTGACCGTACCCTACGCCAGAGCATTAAAAATGGCAGAAAATGGTCAGGTGGATGGTGCTTATAATGTCACCCGGCAGAAAAATACGCTGGCGATGTTTGTATTTGGTAACGAACCTTTGTTTCAGGCCCGGGCGTCTTTTTATTATCCAAAAGACTCGCGTTTTGATTACGAAAGCGTGGATAAATTGCCCAACGGAATGAATATCGCACTCATTACTGGCTACGAATACGGCGATAAATTTGAGTCGTAGCGCAAACGCTTTAAAGAAGTGAGGGTGGCTAATCAGCGTCAAATCATCAACATGCTGCGGGAAAACAAAGTGCACATGGCCGAGTATAAGAAATATTAACGCTATGTACTACCCACTGTGTCAGCTGTATTTAAGGCCAGTTGCACGTGTGTCAAATGGGTACTTTTCAGGAATCAGT
>MDTG01360943.1_pt1 | contig 12509 bp, 2 predicted proteins | sample 811421 | NCBI WGS metagenome assembly MDTG01 (sample SAMN05326645, study PRJNA326480) | marine metagenome | isolation source: seawater | place: Pacific Ocean: South East | collected 2011 | reverse complement strand
TGTTGGAAAAGTACTCGCAAACGGAGGTTTTCCAATAAAAAATGCCAAACTTTCTATTTTTATTCCTTTAGATGCGGAAGATTCACAAAACACACAAGTTCTTGAAGTATATCCTTTTACTACACCACAAGGAACTCTTGTGTCAGGTAAAAGATACAACTTATTACCTAGGGATGTACAATACAACACACCAGTAACTCATACCCCTGTAGGTACATTCCCCTCTAAATATGATATCATGACAAATCAAACATTAAAATATGTTCATGAAAAATATTATAAGTATACAACAACAACTAATGAAAATGGGGATTATATGTTTTTTGGTGTACCTAGTGGAACTCATATAATACACATGGATATCGATTTAAGTGACATCGGAACTAATTCAGTCACACCTGCAGATTTAATTAATTTAGGATATTCTCCTTATCTTTTTGAAAGTAATACCAAGTTTAGAAGCTCAAATGACCTTGACCAATTGGCACAAATTGTGGGACAAAATCAAACAACTTTTATAAATCCTTTTTGGGGAGACCCAGACCAATGTTCATTTGGAATAACCAGGTTAGATTTTAATACTTCACGTTTTGTCTACCCAAAAGGTTATTTAATTGGTAGTATCTATACCGATGCACCACCAGAAGAACCAAACTCATTTATTCCACGTTCTTGTTGGCAAAAAGATATGAACGCAGCTTCTACTCCAGATGGTTTTAAGGGAGGGGTTTCAAGAATAGTTAACGCTAATAAATTAAGAACTCCTAGAGAAGTTGCAAATAATGGAGAAGTTTTTGGACATAAAGGTATTATTGAAGCAGTTAGAATAAATGAAGACACAAGGGAACCTGAGTATGTTGGTAAGTGGGAAACAAATGCAGATGGAAGTTTTTTAATTCCATTACCACTTAATAGAGGAAAAAAAGTTTGGGACGAAGATGAACAGAGTTGGGTTGATAGTGAAACAGATGGATTTTTTACGTATGCAGATTATCGATTTAAGATATATTTCCATGGACAAGGAGACTCTGGTCCAGGAGGATTACCAGAATACCAATTTGATGGATATGATTCCTATGAAACAGAGCTTACCGATGACGGAGATAGTATAATTAGATATAACCACACTTTTTCTAAAATGTCAAAAACTAATAGAGGTGTATTATTTCTACCAAATGATAATATTTGGGAACCAAGTTCTAACGCATATGCTTTTCACGCTAAACCAACCTGGAGATCGGCAGGTTCATACGAATATAATATGGAAGACCAATTTGGTAATCAGATTGACGTTTTTAGAAACTACGCAAGAATAAGATTAGGTAGTTATTTTACTACAGAACAATTTTTTAACTTAAAATCCGATTTTGATAGTGCTTTAAGAGGAATCGACGAATACCAAGGAAAAGGGGCAAAATGGTATAACGGAACCAATGACCAACTTTATGGTGATCTTAGCCCTGAGTGGCATTATTGGAGTATTGGTACAAATCCTTGGATTATTACACAATCTTATGTTCCCCCAAATGAAGGAAGAAATCAATTTCCTACAAATTATCTTTTTACGGCTCCTTATCTTGCGAAAGCACCAACTAAACAACCTGTTTATACAGAAGTTCCAGCTTCTATTTATGGGGGATTTGTTTCAAACTATCTTAATAGTCCTAAAGTGGAGGCTACTTTTGGTCCGGCTTTTGGTGAAATAAGAGATAGCTCATCAGGGTGGCCAAATACCATAGGTCCAGAAGATTACGCTTTTAGTCCTTCCCCAAACTGGACTGCAAATGCTGGAGGTGTTAACTGTTCAGGAGCTGGAGTTAGTTGTAATTGTGGTCAAACTTGTGGGGATTGTTGTTGTCAATATGAAGATGGATCTAGTCCTCAATCTAGTGCGGGAGGAACAAGAGTAGATTGGGGTGGAGGTATAGATATGACGGGTGATAAAAATACAGTTTTTAGTGATACTAATTATGGAGGGTGTGCAGGTGGTGGTGCAGGAGATGGTGGATGCCTCAATATGAATACCTTTAGTAATGGAGGTGAGGAAGGAATATTTAATGAAGATACAGGACCATATGATTATAATTTTCAAACACCAGGTTCAGACGATTGGTCAGACATACAAGTAGTAGACCCAAATAATGGATTAAATGGAAATGCTGGTTTTGGAGGTTTTATTGCACCAGTGGCAGGAATTTATAGAATTAAAACTCAAATAGCTTATTGTGGGGCGGCCACTACATATTGGGCGAGTGTAGGGTTTTCGATTTGTGATACAACATCAACTGATTGTTCATCTGATGGTAATTGGTCATATTCTGGTAGGACCACAGTTATGGGAAAAACCGAAAAAGCAAAACAAAAAAGTGATTGGATAGATTTTGATAATAGTAACGCTTATCCGTGGTATAACACCCAGTTTAATAAAGGTTCTGGATTAGAAGGGTGGCAAAAACAAAATGGAATGATGACTTGGGAACTTCCAATGAAGGAAGGACAGGCTATTAAGCTACATGTCAGAGCTTCCAAAAGTGACACAGCGACTAGTTGGGATTCTAATGCTAATAGTAGTGCTCCAGATTTAACTATAATACATTGGGCTTCACACGGTCCTCCGTCCTACGATGCATGGAGAACTTGGTGGGAAGTTACAGATCTTGTTGATTATTTAGGAAAATATGATACAACTAATAGAGAAACCAATCAAGGAATAACTGGTAGTTTATATTTTCCACAATATTATTTAGGTGCCGATGAAAACCAATCGTGCAGTAGGGCAAATGGAGATTTTATTAGTGCTGGAGATATAAGTGAAAGAGCACGACAAAATAACTGGAAACATAATAGTTTATTAGTGACTGGAAGTTGGATAGAAGGAGGAAATTATGATGACATACTTGTTGAAAGTTGGGGTAATGATCCTAAGTCAGGTCTCCCGATACCAAATAGTAAATATTACAATATAAAAACTATAGGACAAACAGATATAGTTGAAATAACAAAAGAAATACCTGATTTTAGAATAGGACCGAATCAGTGGGCAACCATTGATGGACTTTTACCTGAAACATCGGCGGATATGGCACAAGACTTATTTGATGTTAATAACACCGACTACGAAGACTTCTCAACCAATAGTGCGACTCCAGGTGATGGTCGTAAATTTTTACAAAAAAAGAATTTTGCGCCATTTGATAATTTAGGGTTTAGGAATAGCCAACAATATCCTAGAGAACTAGGTGCATTAAATTATAATAACACAATAGGTGATGACTCTCTAATTCCAGGTTATTGGGCTGATTGGTGGGCAAATTGGGGTAATAATACATTACAATATCCTGTACAAGCACCATATTACTATATTCAAAATAATTTTTCTGAATCTAATTATCATTATTTTAGGTATAGTCCTACAAATTCAGAAGAAAGTGCAGGTTGGAAATCATGGGATACTAAAATTGCTCCTTTATGGTATAGTAATAATACTTTTTGGTGGAAAGATATTTTTCCGGTAGAACATCCTTCTCCAGGAGGTGCAGCTAATAACCCACAAATTCCACCAGATGGGCCTATTGAAACACCGTGGAATTTGGGAAGTACATTTAACGTGGCAAAAGGACACGATACGCCTATGTTTAATGCTTATCCTATGAGAAAATATTATTATTTTGGAATTTATCCTAATAGAACACCAATAACAAGACTTAAAAATATACTTGGACTTTAGATTATGGAAAGAAAAAAATTTTTAAGAACACAAGATAAGGCAGCAGGTCTAGAACCTAATGGTTATGACCTATCAACTAACCTTGAACAAACTAATAAAACTTTACCAACTGGTGAAGTAATAAGTATTGTTGACGCTGGAGAACAATTTATTAAAGAAAGAGAGGAATCACATCTTTACAGGTTAACTGCAACACTAAAACCAACCATTTTCTATCCCCAAGATTTTTATTGGTTTGGTAACCCCACTGGAGACCCCGCAAATATAGAATTTGGAATTACCTCATCTTCAGAAACTTCTCCTTTAGATATTAACGAATACGCTCTCCCAAATCTACTTAACCCTACAACCCCAAGTCCTACTGAAGAACAAATGAGGTTAGATAAAACAGATAATTGGATAACTCAACTATTAAGACCTGATGAAAACGAGTATCTTAAATTATATAATATTCCAGAATTTAGTGTAAATATTGGTTTTGTACCAGAACCAGATGATGCTAGATACGGTATCGATACTGGAATTCATGCTATTATATACCAACAAATAGCAGAATACTTAGACACTAATATAAATGGAACCACATTTGAAAGTTGGTTTAATGGGTCATCACATGTGTTACAAATTCCTTTTGACGGTAATGGAGACCCAATACCAGGAGAAACCCTAAGAATAAACAACCAAAATATTCAAGGATATACACAAGATGGAATACCATTTTTATTTTCAGTTCCAGTACAACTACAAAGTGGATGGTTTACGGCATTATATGTTCCATTTGAACATAATTTTGAAGAAGGTGATTTTATATTTGTAAAAACAATAGCGTCAACAGGTAACATCCCTGGAGTTGGAGACACGAATGATATCGATAATACTTGTGATCCTTCCTTATACGGAATACATAGAGTTATAGCCCCAAGTTGGGAAGCACTAGGTTCTAAATATGATAAACATTATGTAATTGTTGAACATAAATCACAATATCACGATGAATGGGTTAATAACACCTCAGGAGTATCATATCCATTTACAGTAGAGTCATCTCAAGGATTTCTTAAAAGAGTAAGAAATTATTCTCCAGAATCTGTGGTTAGTTTATTCGCGGAACCTATATCAGCAACTAGTTTAATACCACAACCAGGACCTGATAATGTTAATACAGCACTTATAACAACTTCTGCAGGTCCAGGCACAGGATTAGATTTACAAACCGGAGACCAAATACTTTTAACAATTTCTACGGACGCTCCCGGAACATTTTTCCAAGGAGAAAGAAGACCACTATCATTTAATTTAAGTGGTATATATACAGTTTTAGATTTTGATACACCACCACCAGGTGACACTATAAGAATTAGAAGTAGTGAAATGCAAGATACTGTAGATTTTTTTAATGGTTTATATACTCTAAATGATCTGGTTGCTTTAGGTAATGTATCTATAGAAGTTTATAAGTTCATAAATGCGACACCTTCAGAATATTATCTTAAAAAAGGTAAAATTATTACAACCATTAATGATATTAATGTAAATAAATTACCTTTTAGTGAGGGATATTATGGAGATACAAACTATTCAGTAGTAGTTGAAAATGACATAGATATCGAAACTATGAGAGATAATCACCAAAGACCTATTTCTGAGTTATACTTAGCAACAGTTAAAAGAGCAGGACAACAACCTTACGATTTTACAGATGTAGAGGCATTTTTTAGTTGGGCCTTTACTCAAAGTTCATTAATAGTAAAAACCGATGATGGTTTAGAAATAGCATCAAAAAGAACAACTCTTTCTACAGACCCAGGATATGTTAGAGATATTAATGGGGGATATATGGATAATGTGGGTGAAGATTTAGGAAATTCATATTATATTAATTTTAGTGAATATAATTTAAGTACTTTAGTAGAACTAGAAGTCGAAACCATTAAACATAGATTTAATACATTTGATAGAGAATGTGCAGATGATAATTGTAATGAGATAATTTTAGCGGAGCAAGAAGGATTTTTTGCTGGTTGGCAAGAGTGGAACTCTAATACTTGTTCTCTCACAACAACAGGAGATGCAGTTCTAGGGATAACACTATCAACCTTAGACGATCCAAATTGTGAATCCCTTTCTGAAACTTCACCAACTAGTGGGTCTTTCATATATGAGACTTTTACTATAACGGCAGATCAGGTAGACCAAGAAATGGTTCTAGAGTTTGAATTTACTCAAATTAGTTCTACGGGAGTGGTTAGAATAATTAAACCAAATGGGTCCCTTATGCCCTTTGCTGGGTCAACTGGAGTTTATCCAGGAGATTCTGGAGCGATAGACGGTAATGGACAAACCAATCAGTATGTCTTTAATTTTACACCGGACACTATTGGAGATTATACACTATTATTAGGAATTATGGGTTGGTCTGGTAGTTACACTACGACAGGGACTTTTTCAGGTAGATATAATCAAGTAAAAATAAGTAGATATTTTGGAACTCCACAATATGGAGCGTGGATATACGATCCTTTTGGTAAATATACCATAAAAAGATTTTCACAATTTTTAGAAACTGCAGACCCAACGGTTATAGATATACCTTATTATGCGACTTTTATTAGTGGTCTTTATCTTTGGAGAGATCTTTTAACTTTAGGGTTTTTTGAAGATATTGATAGAACACAAGGAGTAGATTACCCATTTCTTAACGGTAAACATTATATTGATATTGATAAACATTTTTTAATAGGGTTAACGCCTTATTCTATAGATGAAAATACTTTAACTACAGTAATTTTTGGTTGTATGGATTTAACCGCAACTAATTATTTGAGTTATGCAACAGTTCCATGTGGTCCTTCAGAAGAACAGAATGGACCTTGTGTTGGAAATCTTGCTGGTCAAATGCAATCATTACTAGATCCTCCACCAACTGGTTCGGTTTATAACCCATTAGGTTGTTGTTGTGCATATGAAGAAAGTGGAACAGGGACGTATGGTTCATCAGAGAGCACAGTCGTTTTTCTGAGAGAATCCACATATGCGGATATAGCAGGAGATAATACTAATGCAATTAGATATGGAGATTTACACACAGGATGGAATATGTGTCAAGGTTACTATCCGTATTGGAAAGATGCTCCTTATTGGGGAGATAATTTATGTGGTGCCTATAATAGTACTGACCCAAATAACCCTCATGCGGGATTAAGAGGTGTGGTGACAGGTGTTGATAATCCACCTTTTAGATCACCGGTGGAATCTGGTGAATTAGGTGCCGATATATTTAGATACGAAAATTATGTAACAGGGGGTAATGTCAATTTACAGTTTTTACAAAAATATGGAGATTTAGTACCTGACCCAGCTAATAACCCTAACACACCATGGTATAATAACTATAAAGGAAGGCAAGAAACAGCAGATGACCCAGATAATGAATTCAAAATTATTGGGGGTAATAACACCTCTAACCCATCACAATGGTCAGGAGTGAGAGAACAAACAATTGAATGGTCCTCTAATGAAACAGTAACCAACCCTAATGGGGATACTTGTACAGAAACTCCACTTAAAATGAATACTGGATATTTTTATTTTTATAAGTTTGATACTAGTAATTGTAAGACTTGTTATGACAAGGGTAACGCTAGTAGTCCAAATCCTGATGCTAACGCTCCGAGACATGGTTGGCCAGTAGATGTGGATACAAATGGAAATGCTAATAATGATTATTTTACAATTGGGTCAAATCCTACACAAGTTAAAATTCCTAAGTTTATGGGGTATAATTGGGGTCAAGCACCCGCTCGAAGATACAAAAGAGTTTACTGTGGTGTAGGTGGTAACGATGTAGATTTTGGTAGTGCTGGTTTATTACAAAATTCTGTATATGGTTCTCTTAATACTAACATAGCCGCTTATAGAGATGAATCAGACCCATGGAATTGGAGATTCCAATACGCGAATGTAGTTCATACGTGGGGATGTGATGAGGCCGCTTTTTATGGAGAATTTCCTTTTAGTGCATCTTGGAGTGCATATGGGGCCAACGCACCTATGGATACACAAACAGAAAGTTTATTTTTTACTTGTAAAAATGAAGGTGCTAATTATACGGATTATACTTCACATGTAAAATCTTGTACTTTACCTACAGTAGGTAAGGCAGAACAATATAATAATGGTTGGTCAGCATCTTATGGTACTTATGCCGGGTTCGCACAATTAAATAATGCTTATCCACCCGCTATTGAACAACCAACAATATTTGAACCCGATTTACCAAATGATGGTCAAGAACATCATTACGAATTTAGAGGTAGAGTTAATGTAGAAATGGCAATTGCTGCAGATTTATATGAAACTTATTATAATGCGTATCAGTGTAGAGGATGGCATTTAGCCCCAACAAATCCAGGTGATGACGCAAATGGACCATTAATTAGATATAATACTTCAGATGTTGGGGCGGACCCAACACAAGCTACTATCGCTACTCAAATAGCAGATATGGCAGGATTGGCGTCCACCTTAAATATTTCAGGAGCATATAAAGATTATGCTAGACTTTATGCAGGTTTTTGGATAGGGGTAGTTAGTCATACGGATAAAGTAACATATATTTACGATGCAGATGACGGCACTTCAGGAGATGGAGTAGCAACAGTTCTAGGAAACCCAATATACCAATCTGATGGGGCGGTAGATTTTACTAATGTGCCTTGGTTACATGGATGTGGAGGGTTTGATTTTGATGGTAATCCGGTTGCAACAAAAATGGGTTATTCTCCTTGTTTTGATAGTGCCGGATTCAGTAATTCGGATTGTACAACAGGATGGAATGCTACCGATGGATATAATCCAAAGAAAGATGATGCATTTACGGCAGGAGAATATTTACCAAGTTGTGGAGAGTCAGGAAGTAGTGCAAATAAGTCAGATTTTCAAAAACAATGGTCACAAAGTTTTAGATCGGGACCAATTCCTATGAGAAAAGGAGACCAGGCGTTTATTTATATAAGAACAGTAGGAGGAACTCTAAGGGCGGTTCATACTTTTGACCCAGCAGGATGGGATCATAATTCCCCACAAGGACTTCCAACTTATTGGGCGGCTAGACAAATAGATTAATTATGAGTGAAAAACAGACATATAAATTAACTAAAAGTCCTAATGTTAGACATATTAATGTAACGTTAGGGAATGATCATATGCCTGTAGATAATACTGAAAAAATTGATGAAATTGTTGATAAAAAAACAATATTAGCAATTAATGAAATAGATGATTGGGAAAAAACAAAATATACTTTAGCTTGTAATGCAAAAGATGATGTTACAGGTCAACAAGAACCATGTTTTACTTTAAGATTTAATAAGTGGACCCCAGAATGGGCTGCAGTAACAGATGAGTGGGTAGAAAGTGGATTATTTCTTGAAAATGACCTTTTACTACAAACTAAAAGATTTAAGGCTAGTTTCATAAGGTTATCTTATTACACTACACCACATAAAGAAACACAAAAATTAGTTAGTTACTCAAATATACCTTTACAACAAACTGGTGAACAAAAAGTTATTATATGTCCTAATGATGCGGGTTCGAGTCTTTATTATTGGAAATCAGAAAAAAAATTAAATACGGTAGATAGTAGATTATACTTAAAAGTAGAATTTCTTAGCTCCGCTGACGGAAATGCATACGTACTTTCACAATGTTGGACAAGTTTATTTGGATTTTTCCCAATAGATGTGTGGAATGAATCAATGGACTACATTAGTGTTGTTTTGGACCCTTCTACACGAACCTTTCATTTTGAGGCGCTAAGTTATTCATATGATACAGTTTCTGTTTTACTAGCTTTCGCAAGTGGTAACCCCACATATGAAGGAAATTTAGAATTAGGAATGACAACACTGGCACAATGGTTAAATCCAATAACACAAGAGGATAATAGATGGTGTGAAATGGAGTTAGAAGTTAGAAGATTCCAAAGTCTTCCAGGGATGTATACTTTAGCACAAGAATTATATGGAACAGGATGGTTTCCAAATCCAGTTCCTATTATGCGAATGGGTGGACCACAACCACCTCCAGCTACCGGGGGACAAATGTTAACAGTGCCGATTCCTACAAATCCTTTACCACAACAACAAGGAACAATCGTGTACGACATAAACCCAACACCTAGTGATATGAGTGGAATTATAGAGACACAACCAAAAGGAGTAAAAAGAACATATAAAAGAAGAAGACAATTTCAACCTGAATTTGTCCCACATGATTTAATTGCAAAATACATGGGGGGTACGCCATTAAATCCGGCAGAACCACCTCAAGAATAAAATATGGATATAATTAAAAGAAGAATATCGCCCCAAGTACTCTTAACTGAGAAACAAAACCCGGTTTTGCCTACGCTCAATCCGAAACCATTAATCAGTTTAGGAATAAATCCATTCTATACTAATGCTGATTGTATAGGATATGATTATGACGCTTGTCTCGCAACAATACCTGGTGCTACTACTTTTGATATGAGAAATTCTATATTAGAACTTTATCAGACATACATTAATACAGTTTTTTATGATAATTTTTCTGAAGGTACATCATGGTGGGAAGCGGGGTCAAACCAAGGACCATTAAATACAATGGTATTAAATTTTATATTTAACAATACCTTACAATATGTTCAAAGTCCTAATAATCCTTTAGTGATGTTAGAGGTAGAAAACCCTGGAAATGGAGATGGTAATTTATGGATGGCATCACTTAAAACAATATGGTTAAACGCTGACACAAATTATAGAATTAGTATAAAATTGAGTTCTAGTATAATTGCTCAAGCAAACCCTATTATGAATTTTTTATGTCCATATATTTACGATTCGGTAAGTAATAATGTACAATCTGGTTGGTATACTGCGGCAGATATTCCCGTATTTCCTAATAGAGACACAATTTCATGGATATTTACACCTTTAACTACAGGTGATTATGAGGTTGGAATGAGAGTCCAAATACCAGGATTTTCATGGAATGCAGGAGACTTTCTTTTGATTGACGATTTTGCAGTAACAATCGAAGAGTCACCATACAATACAACCGGAACAGTATTAGGAGTTCAGAAAAAAGTAATAGAATTCTTCAAAGGATTTAATATTGAACCTAGTGATACTCATATATCATATTATAAAGATATAATTGGTAAATATTTAAGATCTTCTTCTTTACCTTTTGAACAACTTCCAGTGGGTCATTACGGTACTCAAAGTTTAGATAATATGGGGAATCAAACGGGTGAATATCTTATAACTTTACCACCTAAAGGAGTAATACCATTTTATTATTTAAGTTATAATTTATATGGTACAATAACTGATGATTTTGGTGAAATAATTGTTAATGATGGTTATCTTTATTGTAATGGGCAAGATTTAGGACCTTGGGATGGAGGAGGACCAGATTATTTTAGTGGTGATTTAGTACAAGATACAGATGGTAATCTATGGTACTGTAACCAAGACGCAACAAATAGTTGTAATGATTGTGCACCTGAAGATGATTGTGCATGGGTACCATGTCTAAATGTAATGGGATATCAAAAAGGACAATTAAATCTTAATATACCCTTATACCAAGACCTTAAAGACATTGGGGTTTATAGGGATATGGTACTTCCGGCTATTGCCCCAGAATGTAGTGGAGATACTAAAACTTTAACACAAAGTTATACATGTCCAGTACCACATTATACTACTGATGGAGGTGAGGTAGTCTTTTTTAACCCGTTAACCTTACAAGAATCACAACCAACAAGAGAATGTTGTGAAGATTATAGCCAATACGGATTTGTTTGGTGGGAAGGAAATTGTTATAGAGATTACGGTAATAGTTTAGTTGGACAAGGAGAAGAACTTTTCCCATTCCAATACGACATGTTCTTTGTTGATTGGGCAGATAATGGAATTCCATATGTATACAATCAGACCACTTCTACAATTATGATTGAAGGAGGGACAACAGCAGAAATTTTTGGAGGTTCAGGAAAAAGAACATTATTTCACACACCATTAGTTAAAAATCTAATTAAAGACCAAAAATATATTGTAAAATCAAAAATTGCGGTAGATTTTTACTCAAATAATACAATAAGTAATTTTATATGGTGGGCAACAGGAGATGTCGACCCTAATTGGGGAGTCCTTTATTATGATAGTTATGATTTAGGATGGACTGTACCAAATGGTGTTTACTTAGGGAGTATGTGGCCTGGAGTGACAGACTGTTCTACAGCTATGGTAGAAAATGGAGTAGAAAACGGCAAGTATATACAACATACAACTAATTGCGACTCCAATAAATTTATATTAAATCAATATCTTGATCAGGGTAAACAATATCGAATAAGATTTAGATACATACAATTAGATATTGGAGACACCCTAATGTATAATGGTGGGATGAACACCTCAACGATTAGTATGGCATTAGGACCTAATGATATTGAATTCAATATTAGTGAAGGATGGGGAGGTAGTAATATAATTTACTCATATACAGTCAATAATCAAACAGGAGACATTATAACACCAACAATTGTACCACCAAACTCGGGAATTCATAATTTAGAATTTCAAATAAATAACCCAAATGGGGCAAGTGTATGTGGACCATCGGGTAATCTTTGTGTGGGAGATGCAGGGGTAACATATGGATTTTCATTTGAATATTTTCTTGTGGAAGAAATACCATTTGGTTTAACAGACGATATTAAGGTAAAAGT
>MDTG01320720.1_pt1 | contig 12510 bp, 7 predicted proteins | sample 811421 | NCBI WGS metagenome assembly MDTG01 (sample SAMN05326645, study PRJNA326480) | marine metagenome | isolation source: seawater | place: Pacific Ocean: South East | collected 2011 | reverse complement strand
GTTTGAGAAGCTATAACTTTCTGAGCATAAACATCTGCATTATTGTTTTGATCGCTATACCATATAATATAAGCTCCAGAATCATCAGCTTTTACTCTAGGTTTTGTTTGAGATGAAGGTAAATTAGTTAAAGGTAAACCTTGGGGATAATCCTGAAAGTAAGGATCACCATTAACCCATAAATACTGCATATAAATATCAAAATTACCATCCCTCTCATCTTGCCATGTTACAACAGTTATTCCCTCTGTTCCACAACATCCAGAAGCATAGGTTATTTTTGCATAATTTTGTTCACCAACAGAATCACAAATAGCTCTACCACCTTCTTCAACGCTACTCCACAAAGTTACAATTGTATTATTTTCATGATCAGCTTTCATTCTTTGACCATAAATATCAAGATTACCATTACGGTCATCAACCCATGCCATAGCAGCCTCACCTAAACCAGCTATCTCTAAACTAATTCCATTGTGATGCGAATCATTGGTCATAATTGGAATACCTTCTCCCGGATTAATTACCTGATTATCTGCTGAAATATGAGTTGCATAAACATTTTCATATTGACCTACAGTGAAATCTTTCCAAATAATATAAGCTCCACCCTCACCATCTTTACACATATTAGGACTTCTTTGCGCTCCTTCTTTAACTACAATAGGTTGCCCTTCCAAAGACCAAACTAAACTTCCATCTGATAAAACATGCTGAGCATATACATCGCCCTTTGTATCAGGCTCATCTCTATAATCAATCCAAATAACAAAAGCTCCTCCTTGATCATCACCAACAAGAAGAGGGTCTTCTTGTCTGCCATAAGCAGTAGTAACAGCTATACCATTTTCTCCCCACATTTTATTACCATCAGCATCAAGTTTTTGAATATAGACATCTCTCATACTATCCCTTGTATCAGACCAAGCAAATATAACTTCTCCATCAAGACCATCACCAGCTGTTCGTTGCCATTCAATATGTTGTCCTTGTCTGATTGGAGCACCATCATCTATCCAATCAAATTGACAAAATAAAAAATTAAATATTATAAAAACTGGAATTATTCTTTTATTAATCATGTTATGTTTTTCTCCTAAATAAATTTTATTTTATTAAATAGATATAAATACCATCTTCAGTTGAAACAATTAAATTATTGCCATCAACTTTCACATTATTGCTATAAGGTGTATTTATCTGCCCCATAAATTCAGCATCCATTCCACCAAAATATTGATACAACAAAACTCCACTATGACCTCCAGACAAAGCTAAATAACCATTATCTTCACTAACACCATTTATAGTATAGCCATTTGCTATGCTTAATTTATCAATAACTGTACCATCATTACCAAGTAAAGACATGTAACAGCCGTTACTAGTTGATAGACCTGCAAATATAATTGAATCTCTAACTAAAATAGAGTTAACCTCACCAGGTAAATCAAATGAACTAAAGATATAAGGGAAAAACCCTCCAGGAGGTTCGTAATTACCATTTAAACCAGGATTATAATCTTGATCAAATTCTTGTTCACAAATAATTCTATCATTAACTATATCGCCTGTTTCAACAAAACCATCTATAGGTATATTATCTTCATCTAAACATAACGCTTGGCCTGTCTGTTTTAATACATTTACCCCTAACTCACCATTAGAAACAGCTAATAAACCGTCATTAAAATTAATTTTATCAGGCAATATTCCAAAATTGTAAGTAAACTCACAAGAAGGAGCAGAATTTAACTCTGGAAATAAATCTGACGATGCAACATCATAGATTCCTTTCCAAACAATAGAAGTAGAATATTGATCAAAATCTCCAATCGTCTCACCATTATCATCCTCTGAAGAAGAGTGTTTTACAAGAGAGAAAACATTAATATGGTCTAATTGATCATCAATAGCCGTACTAAGCCAAGTTCCTCCATAGCAATCAGCTAAATAATTATCAACATATTGAGTTGCATTTTCTTCAAATTTATATAACCAAATTCTATCATATATATCTGTGATAAATGCAATTTTATGATTATCTGAAATAGTAACTTGTTGAGCTCTATTATCACCCATATCAGAAGCCATATCAGATTCGTTGTAAATAGAATCTATACCAATAATATTGTTTTCGCTATTTCTATTTAGGTTATAGACAATAAAGCCTTGATAATTTGCTGCAACAACCATTTGTTCATTTGTTAAATCAGCATCAAGTGCTTCTCCATAGGTGTTCTGATAAACAACTAAATCAACAAAATTTCCATTATCTTGTGGATTATTAGGTTCATTACATGCTGAAAATAAACATATAATAATTAAATATAAAAATAATCTCATTTTAACTCCATCATTTATCTAATTTATAAAAAAACTTTAACCAAAATTCACTTCTATTGTGATTTTTATAATCCTCTATCCAAATAATTTCATCAGATCCAGAAGAAGATACATTTCTAAAAAAATATCTACCTAAAATTTGAACTTCAAGTTCATTATTTATTTTTTTTGATAACTCTAATCTAAAGTCATAGTCATTATAAATTTTCCAATTATCTGATTCATAATACCAAGAATCTAAATCATAAAAACGAGTATTAAAATAAAACTTCATTGCAATAGACGAAATTAAATGACTAGGAAGATAAAGATCTTGTAGATAATTATTTATTCTTTCATCAACATCCATCTTTATATTAATTTTAAATCCAGTTTTTTTATAAGATCTATCCATTTTTGTTGACTCAAAAATTGCAGGATTATTGTACGTAATATTTTTAGAGTCATAAAAAAGGTATGTTATAGAAGTGTAATAATTTTTAAATCTCTTTGATTTAATAGTCCCTTCAAAACCAATAATTTTACTATCATATTCACTGAATCTTTCATTATAAAATTGATTGTTAAATGTAACTCTATAATCTATCCATGTTTTTTTAATTGGAAGTTTATGAGAGTAAGAAACATAAAAATTTTCATTTGAAAAATAGCATGGAAAATAACTAGAAGAAGAAACGTTATCCCTATCGATATAAGTTCTTAAGTAATACTTTGGAATTATAGAATAGGATAATTTTAGCCAAGAATAAGAAGCTAGTTTAAATTCTAATCTACCCAAAAATGAAGCATAGGACTTTTCTTCTGAGCTGGTATATAGATTATATTTAATTTTAGATACAAAATTAGTTTTGTAATTGTCAAAAATTTTTCGATCTAAAACTAACTGTGCAGAATAGGAGACAATTCCAGAATCATAAGTTTTAGAATCTCCTAAATAATCATTTTCAGTACCAGTTTCTAAATGAGAAGCATTTAATTCAAGGTCTGAGAATCTCATAAAATTATTATCATAACCAAGAGATATTTCTTGCTTAATAGAATATGAACCAAAAACTAACGAAAGATAAATTAAAAAATACATTGAAATATATTTATTCATCAGGATTATAATCTCTCATTTGTCTATTTATTTGTTTATAACTAATAAAACCAATATATATAGTAATAGAAGCTGAAATTAAAAAAGCTATCCAAACAATTAGCATATTAAATTCTTTAGTGTAATAAAGATTACCTTTTCCTATATCAATTATTCCATCTTTATCTATAAAGGGCTCTCCCTTATCCCATTTATTATTATTGTTACTATCAGTATAATCTTCACTTTTGTTATCTATATCTTTAGTCCATTTATAGCTTTCCTTATCCCATTTACCATTACCTTCTAAATCTAAGTCTTCTTGAAATTCTTCATTAAAATAAGCAATAGACCAATCATCAGTATTAGCATTAACTTTTCTAATTATTTTCTTGATCTCTATAAAATTAATGGCAGATATATTTGCCTCAGAAAATTCAACTATTACACTAGGCCTATCTGATGAAGGAGGCAAAATATTTTGAATTAATTCAGACTCAACAAAGCCATAATATTTTTTTGATAATTTGGCATGAGCTTTATAACCAAGACTTGCAACATTCCCTCCGATATTTATATAAGCTTTATAACACGAAAGATCTTTTTGGCTACACTGATCCTTATAAAAATTAATTCTATTAGTCACACTTTTTTTAATAACTGTTGGCTTTATAATTTCATCTTCAGTTAATCCATATAAAATAAATAATGAATCTAAACTTTTATTTGGATAAATTGTTTGCATTAAACTATCTAGAGTCTTCCTTTTATTGTAACCTCCATAAAGTTTTCTATAACCTTCTCCTTTTTTTAAATAATCTCCAGCACCTCCATAAGCAAATTTATTACTAGTATGGCCAATTAATTTTTGATTATATAAAATCTGCTCCATTTTAGGCCAAGAAAGATTAATGTCTGTAGCTCCACTTGTTGAGGCTCCAAGAGAAGAAATTGAAACATACTCTAAACCCATAGATTCACAAGCCATTAGTACTGCAATATTAGCTCCTGGCATTGACCCTGTCATCGATATAGCTATTGTATCTCCTTTTTGTAATCCAGCTTTTTCAAATTCATTGATAACCAATGCTGCAAAATTTGGTTTTAAGACAGTTACTTTAGCTTCATATTTTCCTAAATCAGTCACAAGAGGACTACTTTCACTGTTACCAAAAATCATATGAGTATTAAAAGGATCACGACCACTTGAAACAACTAAATCTAGACCCTTGCCATATTTTTTTAATTGATATAAAGATTCTTTCATGTTAATAGCGGCACTAATCTTTTCGTTATGATTAGATGTTTTTTGAGTTAAAACAGAATTTGATACAATGTAAAATAAACCTATATTGATTAGTGCTATTAAAAATAAAAATCTTGTTTTTTGAATTGAAGGCCTAAACATAAAATGAACCTCCACTGATAATAATCATAATTAATCCTGTTAAAACAGCTATAATCATAATAACACTAATTGTTTTAATAGAGCCTTGTCTATCCATCCAACTAGCTATTAATCCAGGTATTATGTTACCAATTGATGCTAATCCGTATTGCTCTAAAAATTCAAGATTAAAAGAAGAAAGTAATGGAGTGTTTGAAATTATATTAAAATTAAAATACATTTTAGATAAATAGCCAAATAAAAAACCTAATAATAGACTTAGAACTAATCTTCTCTTGCCATAAATAAACATAAAATTGGATAATATTCTTAAAATCAGAAGAACTAAAAATGATATAGAAAAAGTTACTATAATTTGAATTGGCTCATGAAGGAATAATGCTATATATCCTGGGACAATAACGCCACCTGCAGTAACGCCCAAAGTTTCAGTTAAGAGTAAACTTAAACACATTCCAATACCTATAGCCAAACCAATATACTGTGAATTTTCAATCAACTTTAAATTCCTTCATTTTTTTCATCAATACTTCTCCCCAACCAACTATGTTTCCTATACCTAAAATCATAAAATCATTTAAACTATTACCCATAAATTTAATTAAATCTTCCTGTTTAAGCGAATAAGGAAATTTAAACACTTTAATATCCTTATTTGAATCTATTAATAAGTCTAATTCTTTAGGAAAATTTTCTCCTCTTAAAAATAAAGCTTCTGGTTTTAATTTATCAAAAATTAAATTAATAAGCTGAATCGTTCTATATTGCCTATCAACACGAGTGTTTAAAAAAATCGCAAATTTATCAGGATGTAAATTATCTTTAATCATTTCCCAAGTCTTTAAAGTAGATGATGGATCATTAGCTGCAAATGCATTTATAAACTTAAAAGAACAACTATCTACATTAATTTTCCAAACAGTTAAAGCTCCTGGATCAGGCTTACATAAATTCATACCTTTTAAAGCATCCTCTTTTGTAACGCCACATAATTCACATACTTTTAATGCTAAACTAATATTCTCCTTATGTTCTAAATATTTGAATTCACCTATATCCTCATCATTAATTTCTTCATTAGCAATATATAGTCTTGTATTTCTAGATTTTGAAATTTGATCTAAAATATTTGTTTTTTTATCTTCAGAGGTAACCATTGTTCCATTAAAGGGAATTGTATTAGCCATTGATTTAGTTATTTGATTCATTGAAATACCCATCTCATCTAAATGGTCTGGCCTTACATTTGTTAATACTCCAATAGTAGATTTAACAATTTTTTGTTCTGAAATCCATTGATATTGAGGATTAACTGCCATACATTCTATAACAAGAACATCAGGATTCATTTTAGAAAAATATCTGATAAGTGAAATTTGCTCACCTATTGATGCTGTTCTTAATCTGTGAATATACTTATCATCTCCATTTTGATCAATAATTCTAGGAGAAGTTCCTGTTGTTTTCGCAAAGGTTCTTAAACCTCCAGCCCTTAAACCTGAAGCTATCAACCTTACAACGCTTGATTTTCCTCTAGAACCATTAACATGTATTCTAATTGGAATATTTAATAAATATTTATTATGAATTTTAAATTCAAACACTCCAATAAGGAAAAACAATAAAATAATGATAGATAAAATAATTTCCATCAGTTGAAAAATTCCATTAAATAATTAATGCTTAAATTTAAAATTATTTAAACTAATTGCCTAGCACGATACCTACTAGTATAACAACATCTAAAATATTAAGAATTCCATCTTGATTCATATCACCTATTGAATCTTGATTAGCCCCTCCAAGAACCATATTAACTAATATTACTACATCTAATATATTTAAAACCTCATCACCATTAACATCGCCATATAAAACAAAAGGAGAGGTTGTGGTTATAAAAATTGCTGTTCTATCACCAAGAACGGAAGCTCCTTGTGAATATTGATTATTAAATGTATACTGAAGTCCTTCATTAGCATATTTATTCTCTAGACCAATAGTTACATAACATCCATGTTGAGGAGTTCCACCTTCAGGATAATATCCATTTGAAGTATTATTAAATTCTTTATATTGAACCTTTATCTCTCCATCACCTGTTTCTGAATTGTTACCTTGATATAAAATAACCTGAAAATCTTCTTCGGAATTATTATCTTGTGTTCTCATATCTGACCACTCAATAATAAGATCTTCTAAACCATCATTATTTTCATCATAAGTAGCATAAAAGACATCACCATCTGAAGTAGTTTTCATATCATCCCAAAAAGCTGCAAGCATAGGAGATGGACCTCCTGCTCCTGGAATAGCGTAATTTCTAAATGATAATGCATCTGTATCTCCAAAAACTATCCAACCATTGGTGCTAATAGTAATTTGAGAATATTCATCACCATAAAATTTAAACATAAAAGGTAAATTAATTGTTTCAATGCTATAGGTTGCATTATTACCATTACCGCCATCTATAAGATTTAAATCTTGAGAAGCAACCATTTGCCCATAATCAGGATCTAATTCTATCCAATTAAAAACAGGAGATAAATCATAATCAATATCAGAACTATCATATATATAGTAACCATAAGTATCAGGGCCTAATGGATCTGTACTCTGAACTTCTCCAATTGTAAGATTAACAAAATTACTTCTATTATAATTATCCGAGTCTATCGCTTTAACCTCTATTGGAAAAATAGAACCATTTAAAATACTATTAGAAAAGGATAATGATATTGGTTGATCAGAAATAGCAATTTGATTAGGAGCTATAGATTCAAATGAAATATCTCCATCAATTACATCAATAAGATATGAATTTGACATAACATCTACATTTACATCATAGGAGGTTACATTACCATTATTTTTAAGCTGAAGAAATGCTTCTACACTTGAACCTGGATTTATATCACCATCAATTAAAAATTCTAAAATATCAATTTTAGGAGAATTTATTGATAAATAAATATAAATGGACCAATTATTATTATGATTATCTGTAAGACTTAAAATTAAATTTATATCATCTCCATATATCGCATCTTCTGAAACACTAATTGTTAGAGGATCTTGATTACCCATTGGATCATCATTCATATAAATCCATGATGTAGTTGAATCTATAATGTCAACTAAATCACTATTTGAAGTTAATTCACCTGAAATCCAGCTAATTCCTTCATTACCAATAGAAGTAATATTAATCATAGGAAATGTATAATTTTCACCAGGACTTGCTTCTAAATTGCCACCCCAATCAATCTCAATTGCATAATCATCAGTTATCTGAATAGAATTTTCTGATGGCCTGTAATTTTTCTTGGTAACAGTCACATACAATTCTCCAACTGAATAATTTTCCCAATTAAAAGATATAAAACCATTAGAATCTGTATAACCTGTTTTAAATATAATGTCATCTCCTAAAAGAAGAGTAACCCTCGCATCTTCCACAACATTATCATTGGCATCTCTTACAATTAAATCAAGATGATTACTTCCAAGAGGCATTTCTGAAGGTAAATCAATTGCAAAATCTTTAGGAGTATCCGTCCATAAATGTAAAGCAGGGTCACCCATTAAATTACAATACGCAGAAAATGCGCCTACACAATCACCCGGATTTGAAGGGTAAGTTTCATAGATAGCTATACGTCCATTTGTTACAGCACTTCCACCGTAACTAAGATTTTTTGAGAAAATACCATCATAAATACCCATATCAATAATATTATTATAAGCTGTATGAGTTCCTGTTGTTGACATACCAACACATCCAACAGCACCTTTAGGGTTTGTTACAGAACCAATTCGAATAAATTCTTCACTATCATCATCATAATCATAATCTCCAGTACCACAAGTAATAATTGTAGCAAAAGGAGTATTATAGCCATTATTCATAGAATTAATCATAGAATTAGTCAAATAACATCCTGGAGCCTCATAAATTCCACGATAGTTGTAATAAAGAATACCAGCATTAAACTGATCAACTAAGAAATCAGATAGTGCATTGCCTCCCCCATTTAAATCAGCAAAAACATTATCAACACCAAATTGTATCATAAGTTCTTTTATCCATTGGCATGTGATTGCAGGCGATATACCAGAACCAACAGTAGGGTCGCCAATTAAAGCTGCTCTTTCAAACCAACTATCAGATTGTCGGTTACCTTTCTCATACTCAATTGTTTTATTAATTATATTAGCAAGATCACTGCTACTATCAGCTGAAATTCTACCAATGACTACTTCAGGAAGTAAATCATTGCCTGTTATATATGTATACCTAACATCACTTGCCCCTTGGTAACTCCACCAACTCTCTCCCCATTCATAATAATCGCAGGCAATATTATAAGAACCACCCACATCACCTACAAGGCCAACAATTTCAGGTGAATTGGTACCATAATAAGCAGACTCAATATAATTATTAATAGCATTTTCACTACTACCATTAAGACCATCATTATCATTTGAAGATGTAGTAGCTACAGTTACATGATAACCTTGTTTATGCCTCCATTCAACCAAATCAAGAAACCAAGAATTATTACAAGAACCTCCTCCACATATATAAAGAATAGAAGGAATTTGATAATCTTCATCTCTCTCTGAAGGAGTGTAATTAATAACAGAGTTTTGATAGAGCTCAGAAAAAATTCTAGATTTTTTTTCAGGCAAGAAATAATCGAGATTACTATCTCCTAATTCAACAATATTTATTTCAACTGATTCATAAATTTCTAATTTTTTTTGCTCAGGAAAATATTTATAAGGAATAAATCCAATCTGATTTAATACTACATCTCTCATAATTTGAGGCTCAGAAATATACATATTATTTTCAGGATAAATAGAATTCGAATAAGAATAATCTCCTTCGTAGTTTTCAAAATCTATATTTTCTATAACATGGGAACTTATTACATTAAAGGATATATCATATTTTTTATCAGGATTAATCTTAAATAAAGTTGAATAAATAGGAAGTTGAGGATGCCCCTTATCCATTGTAACTCCCAACTTATTGCTTGCTTTGAACTCGTGTTTATCTTGATTTTTGGGAACTTCAAAATCACTCAACGTAAATAATAATTTACTATTATCTAAATTATTATCAATGATTTTAAAATTCTGATTATTTGAATTTAGATTAGCACCTAATAATAATGAAGTAAAAAACAAAAATATAATCTTAAAACGCAACATAAATAAAACCTCTTTTCCTTATTTAATACACGATATATAATAATTAACCTAATTATATAGTCCCTAAATTAAGTTTGTATCAATTTGTAAACTAATATATTATTTAGATTTTAATAATTGTCTATTTCTTTCAAATAAAATTGCACTAACAGAAGCTGAAACATTTAAAGAATTAATTTTACCTAACATTGGAATTGTAGTCACAAAATCACATTTTTTTAATGTGCTTTGCCTAATACCTTTACCTTCACTACCAAAAATTAAAATTATTTTCCCACATAAATCAATATCACACCAATTTGATGCATCAACACTATTTTCAACTCCAATTACCCAAAAACCTTCTTTTTTTAACATTTCTAATGTTTGACTAATATTACCTATCATATAAATTGGCATATTTAAAAAAGCGCCTTGACTAACTTGAAGAACAGAGTTTGTAATTCCAACTGTTCTATTTTCAGAAATTAATAATCCATCTATACCTGCACATTCTGAAGTTCTTATAATTTGACCTAAATTTTGAGGGTCTTCTATCCTTTCAGGAATCAATAAACAGGTGTTTTTATTTGAAAAATTAGGCAATGAGTAATCTAATTTGAATTTAAAATTAACAATAATCCCTTGCGATCTTATAGATGGAAATTTTTTATTAAATTCATATTTGTCCAAAACAATGTATTGATCTCTAAAATTTTCAATATTTTCTTTTATATCTATATTTCTTAAAGCTAAACCATCTTTTAATAAAAAAATAGATGATATTTTAATTTTTTTAGATAATAATACATTAATGGAATTATTAATTCCAAAAATAGAAAAATTTGTATTTATTTTTTTATTTTTCATATTTTTATTTTATAATAAAAGGCTGATCCGAATAATCAACTAACCTTTGATTGTTGCTAGCATTTATTTTTATCAAACATCTATTACTTGAGGATATATCGCTAGGAACAGCCCAATTATATTTCCCAACATTAGCTACTTTTTCCTTTATTAAAAACCAATTTTTTCCTTTATCTAATGAATAAAATATATCAACACTATTAATGTTTTTATCTATATTGTCCCAATATATAAAAGTAGAAGTTCCTCTATATAAAATATCTCCATCATTAGGGGTAATAATATTAAATGATTGAGTTGATTCTACTGAGAATAATCCATTTGAAACATCAAAAACATCCTTATCAACTCTACTTTGAACTTTAATTTTACATTCTTTACAATTAAAATCTTTATCAATTATAGACCAACTATAGGTACCAGAATTACTTACATTTGATTCAATTATATTCCAATTTAAGCCACCATTTGAAGAATAATAAATATCAATCGTTTTATCATATATTTTTTTTATACTCCAAATAATTGGTATTTTTTCATTAACAGTATATCTTTCATTGCCATTTGGTTCTAATATCAAAATATTAGCACTTTGTTCAAATACTAGCATTTTAACTATATCATTAACACTTTTGTCTTTATTAAATTCAACTTTTAATAAAATATTTTTATATCCTTTTATCGATGGAACATTCCATAAATATTCAGAGGATTGAACATTACCGCTAATCTTCGTCCAATTAATTCCCTTTGTAAGAGAATAATATAAACTATAAGAGAGATTATTGATGTTTTTAGATGTAATTTTAATTTTAAAGGGCATATTTGTTTTAACTGTATCTTTATTATCAGCAATATTAATAAAAGGAGCTGGCTTTATCTCAAAAAGATTCAAATTATCAATAAAATTATAATCAGCATCATCAATTAATACCTTTATAATACACTGATTAGAACCAAAATCTAAATTAGGGATATCCCAATTAAAATAATTTTCAGATATATTAACTTCATCAATAAATATCCAACTATCTCCATTATTTAATGAATAATAAATCTTTCCAATTTTATCGTACAAATATTCATTATTCCAAATAATTTTCATTATATCATTATAATTATAGACCTTTATATTTGAACTCAACAATTTGATAGTTCCCTTAGGTCTTTCAATTTTAAAAAAACCAGAAGAAATTGAATATGTTTTTTTATCATTGCTATCTACTATTTTAATCTTACATTTTTCAGAAGTTTTAGAAACAAAAGGAATTTTAATTTTTTTGGCATTATGATTAATAATATCTTTATAAAGATACTTCCAATTTTTTCCTGCATCTTCAGAATATAGAATATCTACGTATTTATCTGATAAATTATAACTTTGCCAATCTATCTGTAGAGAATCAGAAATATTAAATTCTAAATTATTAAGATTATTATTTATCACTATCAAAGGTTTTTCAGTAATTTTTATAAAATTATCTGAAATAGAAAACACATTAGAATCTATTTTACTTTCAACTTTAAATATACATTCTACGGTTTTTAAGTTAGGAATAGCCCAATCATAAAACCCTTTATTTAAAAAATCAATTTTAATAGG
>MDTG01312593.1_pt1 | contig 12510 bp, 9 predicted proteins | sample 811421 | NCBI WGS metagenome assembly MDTG01 (sample SAMN05326645, study PRJNA326480) | marine metagenome | isolation source: seawater | place: Pacific Ocean: South East | collected 2011 | reverse complement strand
TGGTGTTGGTATTATGTGAATAGTTTAGACTATCAGTGAAATTTTTAACATCTATATCATCGTGCGTATCAATTGTTGTAGTAGAAAGATGAATTCGCTGCGCTCTTTGCAACAGTTTAATATCCTTTTCAGTTTTTTGATCGATTTTTTTACAACTTAAAATACTGATGAGAATTGATAGAAAGATAGATATTTTATTAATAAGTCATACTTTTTTGATTTTTAAAGCTACTCCTTATTAATGTAAAAATATGTTAATAGCTTTTTGCCATGCTTATCAATATTAAAACCATGAATTTCAATACTTTAAAAATAAAACCACTAATCCTAGCATATAATTTTTAACAAAAACTGCATTTTGGCATGAAACTTGTATTCATGTGTGCGTGCAAACAATTGCACAAAATTTTTTAATTAATTAAATTTTATCAAATGAAAAAAAGTTTATTATCAATTTTGGCTGGAGCACTACTAGTAGTGGGATGTCAAAATTATGACGATCAATTTGATGCACTTGAATCACAAATCAACGCTTTAGCTTCTACTGTTGCTGGTTTGTCTCAAGTTCAAAGTGATCTTGCGTCTCTCGCAGGAACGGTAAATTCCCTGCAAAGCGCACTATCTGGTCAGATAGATACAGCTCTTGCTGCTGGTCTAGCTGATATTGATACTGCAGTAGATGCTCTTCAGGCTGCGGCAGATACGGCTGCTTCTGCTGAAGATGTTGCTGCTATCCAGACTAGTGTAGATGCAAACGCGACAAGTTTAGAAGAATTATTAGCTCAGTCTTCTGTTTTCCAGGGGGATGTAGTTGTTAGGACTCCTGCTACCCTTGATGCATATCATGCAATGGGTGATGGTCTAGCGATCATTAACGGAAGTGTTGATATAGATATTTCTTCAGACATGGATATTGCTAAAACTCAAGAATTAGTTGACTTTATTTTAGTGACAACTGGCGATTTTGCATATACTGCACTTGCTAATGTAGATACTGAGATAACATTCAATAATCTTGCAGGTACTCAATCTCTTACATTAGATCAAGAGGGAGGATATGTTTTACAATCACTAGAATCTGCTACTGTAATTTCTTTGGATGATGATTCATCAGTTGATATTGTAGATTTAAGATCTCTTAATAGTGTTACATCATTATCTGATGGTACAGGAGCTGGAACATTTACGTTCGCTAAAGCTGTAGAATTACACTTAACTGCTCTACCTAGATATAGCGCTTCTTCACTTAGCTTAGGTGTTGATGAAGGAGGAGTTATAGATATGTCTGCTCTTCAAGATGTTGATTCAGCTGGGAAAGCTGCTGTTTTAGATCTTACTATCGCAGGACCAGCTAGTTTAACTATTTCTAACCTATCTGGAGACAAAGCAGGTTCTGACTTAATTGTTTCAGAAGTTGCTAATCTTGTAGTTAATGGTTACGACGGAACTGTTACTCTTGGTCAGGATGTAGGAAACTTTACTTCTGATGGACTTGTAAATATTACAGTTACTGGAGATGATCTAGTTAGTTTCACAGCTACAGGATTATTAGATCCTAATGCTACTACTGCTGATACTGCTGGACCAGCTCTTTCTTTATCTTCTCAAGGAGATTTAGAGACTGTAACTCTTGATGGTACTTTCACAACTGTTTCTTTATCTTCTAATGGTAATATGGCAACTGCTACACTTGGAGGTACTGTTACTGGTGCTGGTGGTGTAACTGTTTCATCTAACTCTGATTTAGTAACACTTAACGTATCTAGTCTTACAACAGATAAGCTTGATGTAAATGGAAACAGTGATCTTGAAACACTTACAGTTGACTTTACTACAGCTGCTGGTGAAGCTACAACACAGGAAGGAACTGTTATAGTTAACAACAATGAGTCTATGACTTCACTTACAGTTTCAACTGATAATGTAGATAACCTTGTTATAATTAACAATGCTGATCTTGAAACTATTGACTTAAGTGGAATGACTTCTATTGGAGCAACTGGAACAGCTTCAACTTCTATTGGTAACAATAAGCTTGAAGCATCATTAGCTGATGACGAAAATGATTCATTCACTACGGGATCAGGAATGGAAACTGCTAAAGTATATCTTGATGCAGTTGCTGCTGATGCAGATTCAAATGCAAATGTTACTTTTGATTCTGTTGAGTCTGTAGAAAATGCTTCAGGTGTTGAAACAGGAACTGATGTAGCTGATTATGCGGTGTTAGTATTAACTCCAAAAATCGTTACTACTGCTGCTGAATCAGATCAAGCTCATAAAATAGCATTTTTAATTGACTCAGATGCTGCTGTTCAATTCGGTATTAACTCTGGTGCTGGTAACTCATTAGGTGCTGCTGATTTACTTGGTGGTGCTTCTGCAACTAGATTTATTCAGTTAAGTGCTAATCCAACGCTTGCTATCGCTCAGATTAAAGAATCTGCTAACCTAACAAGGGCTGCAGCTTACAACTTATCTTTAGATGCATTTGTTGGTGGAAGTTCTGGAGGTTTAATTACTATTACTCCTTATGCTAGTAGTACTACTGCTGATTTAGCATATGAAGGGACTAAAGCTGATGGAGGTCAGTATAAAGCATACTCAACTGATGTATTTACTCTTACTATTAATGGTAAATCTGTAACTACTAGTGTTGCATTTAACGCTGCTACTAACACAGTTAATGGTGGTGCAACAACTACATTAGCGATTATAGACGGACCTTTAATGAACGCTCTATCAAATAGATGGAATGCTGTTTATGGTAATTCTGGTGGAGCGAGTTATTCAGAGTCATTATTTGTAACTTCTGAAAACTCTGCGATTTTAACTATAGCTGTTAAAAACAAAACTTCTGGAAGAAGAGGCTATGATAAAGCTTACTCTATATCCAAAGGAGCTATGGCTGGTAAATCTGCTAACGTTTCTACTGTACTTGCTTTCCATTATGGTGCTACTACAGATGCATCTGATAACAATACTGTTTCAGATGATATTGTTGTAGTTGTAACTTCTGCAAATGCAGGAACAATTTTGGATCAGGCTAAGCACATATCTATAACAGGATTGAAAAATGCTACAGTTATTAAGTTAACTACAACATTAAACTTAAATGTTGATTTAAGAACTTCTACTGCTAATGACATCTTCCCACTTGAAAATCGTGGAGACGGTGCTTCTGGTGCTGGAGGTGACTCAGCTCTGCCTGAAGGCGCTATAGCTGAAGTAGCCACTGCTGCAACATCTACTGATAGAACAGCTTGGTTATAATAAATTATATTTAAGCTTAAAAGCTAAAATTTAATTAAATTAGCCTCCCATTAGGGAGGCTTTTTTTATGAAATCAAAACAATTTATTTTCATATTATTAATTGGCTATTTAATTACTGGATATGTTCCAAATTTTGTAGCAATTGATAAAATGGCAACCCAATATTTTTACTTGGCCATTTTGAATTTTATAGGGCTTTCTTTTTTTGTTTTCAGCAAAAAAGAAATGGTCTTTTTAAATAGGTATAGTTTTATCACATTCCTTTGCTTTACTTTTTGGAGCCTATTTTCGTTTCCTTATGCATTTAATAAAGAGGAAGTATTTTTATATGGAAGTAAATTTCTGATTTTTTTCACTTCTATTCTTGTAATACAATCCACATTAAAAGAACTTGATTTAAAAAATAAAAACTTTGTGCTAATTATTATCTCTATGCTTTTAGTTGAGATAATTTGGATTAATTCAATCTTTTTTGAGAGATTTAATATTGCTGGGGGAAGAGATATGGGTCTTAGAGCTTTTACTGGGAATATAAACATTACTGGAATTGCATTACTACTTAAAATACCATTTTTAATTTATGGTGTTAATGAGTTTAAAGGAATGATAAAAAAATTCCTGGTAATAATTTTTCCATTTGCGATTTTCACAGTTTTACTTATGGGATCCAGATTAACTAATTTATTAGTTATTTGTTTAATAATTGGTTTTACATTTTATTATGTTGTATCTAGAGGGAGTATAATAAAAGGTAAAACTGTTATAATTTTTGGTATTTCTACCTTAATTGCGGTAGTTACAAACAACTATTTATTTGAGAAGAGTTCTATTAATGTAATAGAGAGGTCAACAAATATTATAACTAAGTCTACGGATCAAAGGATAAGATTTTATAAACAAGCATTAAATCATATTATTCAAAACCCATTATTTGGGACTGGAGCTGGCAATTGGAAAATTCAAAGTTTAATATATGATAATGAATATTTAACGGATTATATCGTTCCATATCAAGTACACAATGATTTCTTACAAACTGCAGCTGAACTTGGAATAGTTGGTTTTTTTCTTAGATTTAGTTTATACTTTATAATTTTATTTTTCTTGTTTAAGAATCTTAAAAATATTTTGATTGGGGATAATTTATTGTTGTATTTATTAGCTCCTTTTCTGATTTTTTTAATTGATTCCTTTTTCAATTTTCCTCAAGATAGGCCAATAATGTTAATTACAACACAGGTAATAATATCTGTAATATTTCTTAATATTAAAGGGCTAACTTTTTTTAAGAGTTACAATGTTAAAAAGCCTGTCATTATTATTTTACTTCTGCTCTCTGTCCCACTTATCTATTTAACTCAAATAGTATATAAATCTTTTGTAAATCAAAATCATTTGATTGTTGGAATGATTCAAGATTCTTACTATTTATCAGAGGATGAGGTATATGATATAAATTCTAAATTCCCATCAATTGGAGCAACTACAATCCCGATGGAAACATACAAAGCAAATTATCTTTTTAATAAAGGGATAATGATTGATTCAATGTTTGACATGGTCGATGTAGGAACCTCAAAAAACCCATATATTTATTCAGGACTCCCTGTAAAAGCAGTTTTTCACTTGAGGAAAGAAAACCTAGATAGCGCTAAGTTTTATGCTGAAAAAGCATTTAAAGCGATAAGTGATAATAAAGTTCACTTTAATCTTTATACTGATATCTTGGCTGCAACAAAAGATACTTTGGGACTAAAAGAAGCCTATAATTATCTAAAAAAACCCACTAGACCTGAATTTACAAGAAAATATCTTACACACATGAATTCAATTAAAGATAATCTTAATACTGAAGATAGTACTTTAATTGAGGAATTATATAATAAAAAAGGGATAAGTGAATTAGGAGATGTTTTAAAAATAATTAATCAGGTTGGGAAAAAAAATGTATTTGATGGTATTGAAGCTGCTGAAGAAGCGGAAGGTTTCTATATTTTAAAAAACTATAAATATGCTGCAAGGCTCTTTGAAAAGGCTATTAAATTGAATCCTAGAGAAATAGCTTATTACGATAATGCTGCCAACTCATATATGAAACTGGGTAATAATCAAAAGGCAATAACCATTTTACTAAAAGCTATTGATTTTCTCGAGACAACAGGAAAAACAGAATATTTACTATCAATTTTGTACTATGATGAAGGGGAAAAGGAAAAAAGTTGTTATTTTCTAAATAAAGCAAAAAATAAAAATTTCCAATACCCTAATGGACTAGAAACCATATTTTGTCAAAAAGAATATTACTAAGATTAATAATAGGTGTGCTATTTGAATTGCTAGAAGCCTAATTAAATGATTTTTTTTCTTCAAAACCTTGTGATGAATATGATTCTGATCTGGTGAAAAAGGTGATTTCCCTTTAGAAACTCTTAATATAAATACCCTTAGAAGATCTATTAGTGGATACGACATTATCATAATAGAAAAAAACGTTTTATTCATAACCAGGTCTTGACTAAAATTATAATCCTCCCCCAAAACATAAAAAATATAAATTGAAATAAATGTTCCTAAAAAAAGAGATCCACCATCACCTAAAAAAACCTTTTTACTCTTCTTAAAGTTAAAATAATATAGTGGGATTAATGATACAAATACAATACTCCCAAGAGCAAATAAATTGGTAAGACCATTTGAAAAAAATTCAATTAGAACAAACACCTTTATGGTTTCTGTAATTGCTAATCCATCAATACCATCTATAAAATTTATTGAATTTACTATAACAATGTAAACAAAAATAGTAGTAAGTTGGGCAATTAACCAAGGCACTGTTTCAAATCCGAGAAAACCATAATAATTTGAAATCACAAATCCTTGATCAATCAAAATTTTTGCTATTATAATTTGAAAAAGAAACTTTAATTTAAAGTTAGCTTGGTAAAAGTCATCATATGCACCAACTAAAAAGATTGTACCTAAAGGAATAAAGAGTGTATAATCGAAAAGTTCTATATTTTTAAAATAAAAAAAGAGGCTTGTCAGAAATAGAACTAAAAAAACTCCAATTCCACCGGTTCTGGTTGCTAATGTACTGTGAGAACTTCTATGATTTATATCATCAAACTTGTTTAAATGAACAAACCCTTTTTGAACACAATAATGAATAAATAAACTCATTAAAAATGTAATTAAATAAAAGCCATTGGGCATCATAAGATTATTTCATTAAAAACTTTTATAAAAGTACTATTTTAGATAATATTTTATGTTTTATGGCCAACAACAATATTTCAAATTTTAGTTCTAATAAGTTATTTTCTTCTATTATAGTAATGATTTATTTAAGCCTAGGATTTATTCCAAATCTAGAAGCAGTTGATAAAATTGCACCTCAGTGGCTATTTATGTCAATTTTAAATGGCATTTCACTTATTTTCATTTTTTTCAAGCAATCATTTTTTTCAAAACCAGTAAATTATTTAATAAGAAATACTTTATCATTAACTTATTTTTCTTTTATCCTTTGGGGGGCAATCTCATATTTCTATTCTATAAACTCAACTGAGGTAATAGTAAACATAACAAGACAGGTTAACGTTTTTTTGATGTTTATTTTTATGAGTATTCTCTTATATGATTTACGTAATAAACAAGATATAGTCTCAATCTTTCTAATCATTTTTCTTGGAATAGAAGTATATTATGTACTAGATCAACTCTTAGATTTAATTAATACATCTGGTAATATATCTAATAGAGCAAATTTAAAAGGTGTAGCCGCAAATCCAAATATAACAGCATTTTCAATTGTCAATAAGCTTCCATTTTTAGTTTATTTTTTATTTACATCGAAGAAAAAACTTTTAAAAATTCTCTTATCAATACTTCTACTAGGATCATTGATATGTATTTCAGTCATACAGAGTAGAGCATCTTTTTTAGCAGTAGGCTTAATATATGCCTCTTCGTTTGCATTCATTTTTTATTTATTTAAAAAGGAGAGTATTAAGAAACTACTATTGAAAATAGTTTATTTGATTATCCCTTTATTTTTATCAATCGTATTAAATCAGATTATTTTGGCAGATAAAGGGGCTGATGTAATTGATAGGGCAGGTACAATTAGTATTTCAAACGCTGATAACTCAATTAGTGCAAGATTAAGATACTACAGTCATGTATTACAACAAATAAAAACAAATCCTGTTTTTGGAGTTGGTTTGGGGAATTGGAAACTTAAATCTATTTCTTATGAGTCTAGAGACATGAATGGCTATATAGTACCTTATCATGCTCATAGTGACTTTATTCAAATAGGAGCTGAGTTAGGTGTTGTAGGGTTTTTGCTTTACGTAGCAATATTTTTTATAACAGTGTTTTATGGTTATGCGATAATTCGTTTTTCAAGACTTTCACTCAGCTCAAAATTATTCATTTTTATGGCATTAACATCATTAGGGACTTATGTGATTGATGCTAGTTTAAATTTTCCTATTGCCCGGCCCCAGGTACTGACTGTTTGGACTGCAGTATTAGCACTTATTTTAATTTACTACCAAAATTTTAAAATTTCAAAAGAAGTAAAATCAGAAACCAAAAACTATAAATTATTAAGAATATTGTTTTTTTCAATAGCAGCACTTGCTATAATACCAAGTATTCAGATTACAAATAAAGTATATCAATCTTTAAAGGGCCAAATGATTTTATTACAAGATTTTAATTCAAATCAATACAATTTACCGCTAAATAAAGTAGCAAGTATAGTCCCTGAAATACCTAATATTACCGTAACAACCATTCCTATAAACTCAGTTAAGGCCAGATATTATGTAAACGCAAAAAAATATAATAGGGCATTAGATTTACTTGATAAAGGGACAAAAGCAAATCCTTATTTGTATTATAGTGAAATTTTGAAAAGTCAAATTTTTGAAGAACAGCGTAAATTAGATAGCGCAAAGATTTATGCACGAAAAGCTTTTTATGGATTGCCCAATAATGATTTACATGCAGCACGTTATGTTAACTTATTAAATATAACTAAAGATAAAGAGGCTTTGGAAGAGGCTTATGAAACATTAACATATAATAATAAGGAAGTAAATTGGAAAAACTATCTCATAATTGCATCTAACATTAATGAAGTTGGGAATAAAACTTTAATTAACAGGGCAGAAAAAGCAAAAAATATTTTTCCAAATAATAAAGAAATTAACGGCTTGTATAATAAAATATTAATTGGTCAAGAAAATATTAATCAAGCACTAGAATATTCACAAAGAGGATTAAATTTTTTTAATTCAAATGATTTCATTAATGCCTCAAAAGAATTTGAGAATGCTATTGAAAAAAATCCCTTTGACTATGCATTTTATGAAAATGCAGCTTCTGCAAATTACATGATTGGGAATTTAGACAAGGCTCTGGTTCAAATAGATAAAGTAATTAATGAAATGAACCCTCTTAATGGAAAATGTGAATATATTAAAGCTTTAATTTTTATTAAATTAGGTGATCCAATTGGGGCTTGCCCACTACTAAAAACCTCTGGTGATTCTGGGTATAATGCTGCAAATCAATTATTTGATCAATACTGCAAACAATACTAATTAAAAGTAAAAATTTACATGGATTTGGTTTTGTAAATAAAATTAAGTACTTTTGGTACTTGAAAAGAAATACATTTGATAAAAATCACTAAACCCAATTATAAATTTCATGAAATTATAATTGGGTTTATATTAAAAAATGGTTTATGAAATGGTTTGCATTGTACACAAAACCAAATTATGAGAAAAAGGTGTCTCAAGGGTTAAATAATCTTGGAATTGAATCATATTGCCCAACCTTTACCACAATAAAACAATATTCTGATAGAAAAAAAAAGGTTGAAAAAGTTCTCCTACCAGGTTATGTTTTGGTTTTTATAGATGACTATAATAGGAGTTTAGTTTTTTCTATTCCAGGAATTATCAGATATGTTTTTTGGTTAGGGAAGCCTGCAGAAATTAGGCCTCTGGAGATTGAAATTATGAAAAAAAATCTAAATGGAATATTTGACAATGTTTCATTTGATAACCTAAAAAAAGGATCAGATTATATAATTAAAGAGGGTCCTTTCAAAGGTAACTCAGGTGTGATAATGGAAACCGAAAAAAATAAATTGAAATTAGCTTTAAATAGTATGGGTGTTATGGTAACCCTAACAAGAAGGGCAGCTTAATTTCTTTTCAATATTTTATAACTTATATAGTTTGCATTTGGGGCAGACATGGCGAAGCCGTCAAAAAAAATAATATTTTAAAAAATGTTGGGTGAATTAATCACTTCTAAAACTCGATTACGCTTACTAATCAAATTTTTTATATCTCAAGCAAATAAAGGCTATTTAAATGGTTTAGCCACCGAAATGGGTGAGTCAACAAATGCGATTAGAAAAGAACTCAACCATCTTCAAGGAGCGGGTTATTTAGATAAGATAAAAGTAGATAATAAAGTAGAATATAAGGCTAATACAAAACATCCTTTATTTCAGGTATTGCGAAAAGTGGTTTTAAAACATCTAGGGCTAGAGGATATAGTTGAAACAGTTTTGGATCGGATGGGTAATGTAAGGGAGATTATTCTAGTAGGAGATTATGCAAAAGGTAATGATACGGGACTAATTGAAGTATTTTTAATAGGGAAAGATTTAAATATGGATTACATCAATCAATTAGAAGAAAAAATAGAAAAATTAATTGGCAGGAAAGTTAGCTTTTATTTAGCATCAAAATTTTTATCTGACCGTGAGCATATTGTATTATTTAACTCTAAACAAAAATGATTTCTATTGAAAGCGAGGAAAGGCCATGGGGGAGATTTTTTGTACTCCATGACGAGCCAAATTATAAGTTAAAAAGAATCGAAGTTGATCCTGGAGGGAGACTATCTTACCAATACCATAATAAACGCTCCGAGGCATGGACAATTGTTGAAGGAAAAGGGACTATTACTTTAGATGGAAAGGTTAAAGAGTATAATCAAGGCGAGACTCTATTAATTCCCCAAGGGGTAAAGCACCGTATTGAAAATAAGAATGATCACAAAGTGGTTTTTATTGAAGTTCAAACTGGGACCTATTTTGGAGAGGATGATATAATTAGAATTGAAGATGATTATGATAGGGCGTAAATGAAATCAAAAAAAGCTATAATTGTTTCAGGATATTTTAACCCTTTACATAAGGGACATATTGACCTTTTTCATAAAGCCAAAAATTATGGAGATGAATTATTTGTTATAGTTAATAACGATTTTCAAAGAGATTTAAAAGGGGCAAAAGAATTTATGAAAGAAGATGAAAGGGTCTTAATAATTGAAGAACTTTTGATTACTGATAAAGTTTTCTTGTCTATTGATAAAGACTTGTCTGTAGTTTTAAGTTTAAGACAAATTTTCAATGAATTTGAAAATGAATATGATTTTTATTTTGCCAATGGTGGAGATCAAGATAATAATTCTATAGAAGAATTTTCAATTTGTAAAAAATTAGGGATTGGTATGATTGATGGTTTGGGGGATAAGATTCAATCTTCTTCTTGGCTTCTCAAAAAATAAGATGGAAATAAAAAATATTTGCTGTATTGGAGCTGGATATGTTGGAGGCCCAACAATGGCTGTAATTGCATTAAAATGTCCAAAAATAAATGTAACTGTTGTAGATTCCAACCCTGAAAAGATTAAAGCTTGGAATGGACCTTTAGAGCATATACCCGTATACGAGCCTGGCCTTAAAGGAGTTATCAAAAAAACAAGAGGGATAAATCTATTTTTTTCTGATAATATAAAACAAGCTATAAAACAAGCGGAGATTATTTTTATGGCAGTAAATACACCTACCAAAACAAAAGGGGAAGGTGCAGGCATGGCTGCCGATTTAACTTTCATTGAAGCTTCAGCTAGACAAATTTCAGAATACTCAGAGTCAGATAAAATAGTAGTTGAAAAGTCAACTCTTCCAGTACGTACAGCTGAAAAAATCAAAGAGATATTGTCTAAAAATAAAAAAGACATTCATTTTGAAATTTTATCTAATCCAGAATTTCTTGCTGAAGGAACCGCAATTCAAGACCTTTTTAAATCAGATAGAGTCTTAATTGGCGGAGATGATACTAAATCTGGGATAAAGGCTGTAAATTCTTTAGTTAGACTTTATTCTAATTGGATTCCAAAAAATAAAATTTTAAAAACCAATGTTTGGTCATCAGAACTTGCCAAACTTGCATCAAATGCTATGTTGGCCCAAAGAATTTCATCAATAAATAGCTTATCTGCACTTTGTGAAAAAACAGGAGCTAGAATTGATGAAATTTCAAAAGCAATTGGGATGGATCACAGAATAGGGCCACACTTTTTAAAAGCTTCTGTAGGTTTTGGAGGGAGCTGTTTTAAGAAAGATCTTTTAAACCTAGTTTACCTTTATAAATTTTATGGATTAGATCAACTTGCGGAATTTTGGGAACAAGTAATAAAGGTTAATGAATACCAAAAAAACAGATTTGCCAAAAAAATTATAGCTGCGTTTAATGGAAAAATAAAAAATAAAAAATTAGCAATATTTGGATGGGCTTTTAAAGCAAATACGAATGATTCAAGGGAATCAGCTTCTATTTATATTTCAAAAATTTTAATTGAAAAGGGGTCACATTTAAAAATTTATGACCCTCTTGTCTCAGAAGAAAAAATAAAAAAAGACATGAATGATTTTAATTTTACTTATAAAAAAAACCTGACAATCCATTCAAATATGAGAGATGCAATAAATCAAACTGAGGGTGTTATAATTTTGACAGATGATTTGTCATTTAAGAAAATAAATGATTATGAAAAATTTATTTTTGACGGAAGAAATATAATTGATAAATCATCTCTAAACAAAAAAGCAACCTTAATTTCTTTAGACACTAATTATGTTTAGTGAATTTAAACTAATCATATATATTTTAAATAAAAGTCAAAGAAAAAACCTTATTCTTTTGTTATTTATGCTTCTAATAGGCATGTTATTTGAAATATTAGGAATAGGATTATTATTTCCAATTCTTACAGCCTTAACAAGCCCTGAAAAATTAAAAGAATTTGAATTAGCAAAGCTGATTTTAGATAAACTATCAATTATATCAAATCAAGAAATAATTAAGTTTTCTCTTTTTCTTTTATGTTTTATTTACACCATAAAATCAATATAT
>MDTG01042902.1_pt1 | contig 12510 bp, 8 predicted proteins | sample 811421 | NCBI WGS metagenome assembly MDTG01 (sample SAMN05326645, study PRJNA326480) | marine metagenome | isolation source: seawater | place: Pacific Ocean: South East | collected 2011 | reverse complement strand
GATTGATTCAATAACAAACTTGTATTATTCCTCGTTACGATTGCGATGGATTTATTTTTTGCTGCTACTTTATCTAAGTTGTCAATAATATATTTATCGGCCTCTGACCATTTTATAGGTTTTCTTTTACCTTGTTTGATTGGACCCTTAATTCGAGTTGTATCATATAATGACAAGATTGCAGAGTGTGCAAGTCCATCTAAACCACAACCAAAAAATTTCGCATCACTATTGGGTTCAAATTTAATGGGTCTACCTTCTCTCACTTTGACAAGTATCGGATGCCCCACATAGTCAGAAATAGAACTACTGGCATAATATAATGGTACACCTGGTGTGACGTGATCTGGTTTTTCTACATATGGAATTGCTTTTTTAATTGGTGTTTTATTACAAGCAGCAAGTGTTACAGCTCCTAATCCAAAACCAAAATATTTTAGGAAGTCTCTACGGTTTGCGCGAGAAGAATCCTCATTTGAAAATACTTGTTCTAATGGTAAACCCTCCGAAAACTCATTGGCATTTGAAGAAACAAATTCTTGAGTTTGATCTAACTCCTCTAAACCTTTCCAGTAATTATTTGAAGACATAATTTGATTTTCTTTTTTAATCTTGTTTTAATAGTGACACTTACTACATTCCAATCCACCATTTTCCGCTACGGTGATGTAGTCTTTACCCTCTGCTAGCATGTTTTTATGTGCTTCTTCATAATAATCATTATTTTCAGAATCAATTCCATGTTCTCTGTGGCAATTAATACACCAGCCCATTTGTAAGTTAGAGTATTGGTATACTTTTTCCATTTCTTCGATCGGGCCGTGGCATGTTTGACATTCAACTTTACCTACAACAACATGCTGAGAGTGATTGAAATAAGCTAGATCTGGCAGGTTATGAATTCTTATCCATTCGATTGGTTTTTGATCGTAACCCTCAATGTATTCCATGTTATCTCCATCAAAACCAATAGCATTGTATATTTTTTGGATTTCAGGAGAAGTTTTTCCATTATATTTTTCGGCAGCTTTCACATATTTGTGACAATTCATGCACGTATTCAAAGATGGAATACTTGCAGATTTAGATTTTTCAACTGTACTGTGGCAGTATTTACAATCCATCTCATATTGACCAGCATGAATCTTGTGCGAGAAATTTATAGGTTGAGTTGGTGCATAACCTTGTTGAACTCCTACTTCCTCCATTCCAAATTTGTAACCAAATGCACCCAGAAATAGCATAACAGCTCCAGCTATTATAAGTGTAGCAATTGTAGGGTTCCATGCCTCAATAATGGGTCTAAATTTTCTTTCATATAGTGATGGCTCAGCTACTTGCTTATTTTTTTCGTTGTTAAGAACAGTTAAATGTCTTTTGATACCATAAAGTAAGACTGATATAGCAATTAAAACAATTGATAATATAATCAACGCAAGAAATGTAGATTCGGAGTAAAAAGATGACATATTATTATTTGAATATAAGAAGGTGCTTGTTAGAACAAAAAGAGTTGTTAATACAATTTGTGTTTTGGGTACGTTCATTCGTTATGATTGCTTCAAAAATACGCTGTTGCAAATATAATTATTGATTAAATTTTGAGTTTTTGATACGTTCAGAATTTTTCAATTTAGAAGGTTTTCAAATAGTCGGATTTTTGGTTCATAAGTCTATTGTAATCAGATAATTAAATTGATTAATTAGTATTTTATTTATTGACTTTTTTTTATTCACAATAGTTGATAATTTAATGTTTAATGATTTGATATTAATTTTAAGTAAATAGCTTTAGTCGTATTGTTGATATGCTCGAATGATTTCTTTAACTAAGTGGTGTCTTACAACATCATTTTCATTCAGTTTAACTACCCCAATACCGTCGACATTTTTTAGCATATCAAGTGCTGGAGCAAGTCCGCTTTTTGCTCTGGCCGGAAGATCGATTTGACTTAAATCTCCGGTTATAATGATTTTAGATGTTGGTCCCATGCGAGTGAGGAACATTTTAAGTTGAGTATGCGTTGCATTTTGACCTTCATCTAGTATTGCAAAACAATTTTTTAAAGTTCTTCCTCTCATAAAAGCAAGTGGGGCTACCTCTATGATCCCTTTTTCAATGTATGCTTTATATTTTTCTCGAGGTATCATATCGCCAAGGGCATCATACAAAGGTCTAAGATAGGGGTCTACTTTGTCCTTCATATCGCCTGGAAGGAACCCTAAGCTTTCTCCAGCTTCTACTGCTGGTCTACACAATATAATTTTTTTAACTTCTTTATTTTTCAGGGCTCGAACAGCTAGGGCAACTGCAGTGTATGTTTTTCCTGTTCCAGCTGGACCTATAGCAAATACTAAATCATTTTCGTTGGCTTTATCTACAAGCTGTTGCTGGTTTTTGGTTCGAGCAATAACGATCTTGCCACCTTGTCCATGGATGATGATACCTCTATCAGTATGAGATTCTCCGTTTTTTGAGTTTTCTTCACCAATAACTAGTCTTTCAATATCTCCGAGCGTAATTTTTTTATTCATCTTTAGGTATTTAACAATTGACTCAATTGCAACTATGAATTCATTTACACCTTGCTCTTCTCCCTTTATTGTAATCTTATTGCCACGTGATGAAAGTATTAGATTTGGATATTTCTCTTTGTATATTTTAAAATGACTATTGTAAGGTCCAAAAAATCGAGAATGTTCAATGCCTTCTAATAAATATTTCTTTTCTACCAATTTATATGATACAAATGTTGTGTTCAGGTATTATTTTCGTCTGCTAAATTAGTTAAATAATATCAATTGGTAGCACTAACTTTTTTAAGTGATTTTGGTAATGGTTCTCACTATACTGCATCTTTTAAGGGTGCTTTGTTAAAGGCGGGTATAGATATGCCATTAATTGAAATTAACAATCAAGTAGATAACAATGAAATATCAGAGTCTGCATATTTAAGCAGTATGGTATTTGATGATTTCCCAAAAAATAGTATTCACATACTATCCATTGGGATAGTTGCTCATACTTATGATTTTCACTTGATTGCTAAATATAAGGGACATTACTTTATTGCTGCTAATAATGCTATTTTAAGCTTAATTTTTGGGATGAAGTTTGAATCTTATTTCGTTATTCCTAATTTAAGCAAACATTTCTCTATTCATGACTTGTATATTCCAGTGATTAAAAAAATACTATCAGGCAATCAACTAGCTGATTTTCTTGTGCCAGCTCAAAATGTGAAGAAGCAAACTCTTTTAAAGCCAGGCTATGTTGATGGTGAGCTAATTGGAAGTGTTTTATTTATTGATAACATTGGGAATGTTTATACAAACATTTCGCGACAAGATTTTACTAGTTTTTTTGAGGGGAATCCATTCATAATTAAACTTTCAAGACATTATAATCTTGATAAAATAAGCGATGAGCTAATAAATATTAAACCAGGAGATATATATGGTTATTTTTCTGAACATGGATATTTAGTTATAGCAATTAGAGAGGGTAGTGCTGAAAAACTTCTTAATTTGAGAAAATATAAACCGATAATAATTCAAAAACGATGATACTTAGATTAGTCAAAATGGAGTTTACAATTATGAATACGACAAAATTCCTAACCTATTTTGAATCAATTAATCATAAAATCAATAAAATGCCCGGATTAGTCAACCTAAAGTTGTATCAAGATTTAAATAATCCTAATGTTGTTTTCACGCATAGTACTTGGCTAAATGAAGAGTCGCTAGAAAACTATAAAAAATCCAAGTTATTCGGTGAAATATGGCCAAAAACCAAAAAGCTCTTTGCATCTGACGCAGTAACTTGGAGTTTGGTCCTAAAGTAAATATTATTGTAGTACAAATGAAATCAATAAAACTCCTTTTAATTATTGGGTTAGTATACCTTTCTTCAAATTCTTACGCTCAATTTTTAAAACTTGAAGTTGCAGCAAAAGAAAAAAATTACTTGAGATTGCTAAAAGTGGCATCTGATGCAACAGAAGTCAAGGAGCTTAAAAAGAAGCCCGAGGTATATTACTATTTGTCAGAATCATACGTAAATCTTGCACAAGATGAAAGGTTCCTGCAGAAGAATCCTGATGCAATTAAAAAGGCGGTTAGCTTCATGCTAAAGGGAATTAAAAAAGATAATAATAAAGAAGTACTTATCAATAAATTTTCAGATGTCAGGGACTTAGTTATTGAAAATAATGATCGAGAGGCTTTTAAACAATATAATACAAATAAGTATTCAAAAGCGGCAAAAATGTATGGCCAATCCTATCAAATTGATACAACTCGCCGCGGTTCTTATTTTTTGCAAGCAAAAAGTTATTTGGGTGCTGGTGAAAATTTAGCAGCTGAGCTGATTTACAAAGATTTAATAGATCGATATCAGCAAGATTTTGCCAATGGATTAGATCTTGATAAAATCGAAGTTGATCCATTAGTGTATTTCATTGATAAGTATTGGAATGATGAAAAGTATGATAGTGCAATAGCATTAATAAAGGGTGGCAGAAAATTACATGGAAATGATGCTAAACTAAATTTTTACCTTGGGAAGATAACTAGTGATATAATTAAAAATATGCCTCCTAGCAAACTTATGTTAGATTATGTGCAAGAGGTACTATTTTATTTACCAACAGCAGAAGAGTTTTTGCAAAATGAAAATTCATTATACATATATTTAATAAAAAATAGTGTTATTAATAATCAGTTTGTTGTTACGGATTCACTAATAAGTCAGTTTACTCGTGAAAAAATACAGAAGAATAGACTCAAGCAATTAAGTAAAATAAAAGAAACGGATATTTTTATTGAGAAGAAAAAAGAAAATATTTTGTGGAAACTAGCTGAATATTTTGAGCATTATTCACATTATTCAAGTGCGTCATATGTGCTTAATAAATATATTAATATTACTACTGAGGGTGCTTCGAGTTCAGATACATTATCTAGATGGCAAATTATAGCAGACTATAGCTATCAAACAAAATCATTGCCATTTGCTTGTTTTATTTTAAAAGAAGCAATTCAGCTTTATCCAGAAAATCAGGATCTTCAAGTTTTTCGCTCCAAGATAATCACAGAAAAAGAGGTGGTTAGAACAAACGTTGATGAGCAAGGAGCTATATATAGACTGGTTAAAGACGAATTTGAGTCAAATCCATCCAGTGAAGTGTTAGATAAATTAGAAGGGATTAATTCTAAGTATTTGGGGCTTTTAGTTTCTGAGAATCAGTTCAGTACTGCTAGAAGTGTCGTTGCTGAATTAATGGAGTATTTTCCGAAAAAAGATCATAGTGATCAACTTGAGTTGATTGCCCGTGAGGATTTTTTTCAGAATTATTTTAATACCAGAACAAAAGGTAAGGATATTAATGGGAAGGATATCAACCCTTATGTTTGGAATGGAAGAGTTGGTGGATGTAATCAAGGAACGATTGATAGTAAAATTCAAAATAAGGTATTAGATCGAATAAATTATTTTAGAAGAAATGCAGGTGTTCCAGAGGTATTATTTGATGAAGCCACTAATGAGTATTGTCAGAAAGCAGCTCTAATGATGACAGCTAATAATACTTTGAGTCATGAGCCACCAAAGACATGGAGATGTTGGAGTAGTGAGGGGGCTTACGCGGCAAAACATTCGTTGTTGATTAAAGAAGCTAACACATCTATGGCTGTAACTTATATCATGGATGATAAGAATTCGAGTGCCGGAAACAGACGCTGGCTATTATACCCAAATGGTCGTGTTTATGGTCACGGAAGCACTAATGATTACACTGTAATTTGGGCGTTAGACGATAGTGGTACTACTGATTCTTCAGATTATATGGATAAACCCATTTGTTGGCCTCCAAAGGGTTATTTACCACAATTGATGTTGATGGAAAATTGGACATTCTCACTGTACGCAGATTTGACTGATGCCGTTGTAACAGTATTACAAGACGGTAAGTTTTTGGATGTTAAGGTAGAACCTTATATAGAAGGTTATGGAGCACCAACTTTGGTATTTAAACCAACATACAATAAAAATTTATTACCTCAAAAAAGTGAATTTGATGTTCAAGTTAGTTTGTCAGACGGACGTAAATTTAACTATCAAGTTAGCACATTTGCCTATAATCCATTAAGGTAAAACATTTTAGTGTTACGATTTTATTAAATTGCACAATAAGCATATTCTATGCAATATTAACATGAGGATTACTAAGTTATTCATATATATCTTTTCACTCTTTTCTGCCAGTGTTCAGGCAGACGGTATAATAAAAAATGAAGGTCAATTTGATGAATCCGTGATTTCAAGAGTTGATTTCGGTACGCATTCGATATTTATGGAGTATGATGGTTTTAAAGTCCTTCTTCACGATCAAGTGAAATGGGCAAAAATGATAATGCATTATCATGACAATTTAATGCATTATCACAATTCTTCCATTGATGATTTCATAGACACACTCCATTTTCAAATGTTGAAATATTCATTTGAGGGTGCAAATTTCAGTGAGCCAAAATATGATGAACCTAGCGAAGCTTACTACAATTATTACTCAGGTAATGATACTTCAAAATGGGTAGGAGGTTTACGTAAATATAATAAGTTGACTTTCCTGTCAATATATCCTCATATAGACTTAGAATATGAGGTTATTGGAGAACGGTTTAAATATAATTTCATTCTTAACCCAGGGGCAACGTTGTCAGACATCCGTTTTAAAATAGATGGTCATGATGGGGTGTCAATTCTGTCGGATAGAATTGTTATGAAGACTAGATTTGGAGAATTTAGCGAGGTGATGCCCTTTTCATTTGAGGTTAACGATGGGCAAAAGAAGCTCATTCAGATGAAATATATTGATCAAGGTGATTACATTGGTTTTGAGTCAATTTTTTTTAAGTCTAAAGTTAAGACCGTTATAGATCCAGAATTAATATTTTCTACTTACTCAGGGAGTACGGTAGATAATTTTGGTTTCACGGCCAGTTATGATGACGAGGGTAATTTGTACTCTGGAGGTATTGCTACTAGTCCAACAAAATTTTTAAATGGTGCTTATCCCACCACGCCTGGTACTTTTGATGTTACTTTTAACGGTGGTGAACCCAATACCTTTGCTTGTGATATTGCTATCAGCAAATACTCAAGTAATGGACAGAATTTAATTTATGCTACCTATTTAGGAGGTAATGCAAATGATTATCCACACAGTCTTGTAGTAGATAAAAATAATCAATTAATCGTTTTTGGAACTTCAACCTCTGCCAACTATCCTACTAAATTGGATGCAGCAGACCCATTTTATAATGGAGACGAGGATATTGTAGTTTCTAAATTTAATGCAAATGGTACTGCATTAATTGGTTCTACATTCATAGGTGGTTTTGGTAGCGATGGTATCAATGATAACGGAGATACACGTTACTTTTATGCAGATGACTATCGTGGCGAGGTTAATCTAGATAACGACGGTAATATATTTATTGCAACCAGCTCTTCGTCATCTAATTTCCCTACCACTTCTGGTGTTTTTCAACCTGGACCATCTGGAGTACAAGATGGAGTTATTATAAGTTTAAATCCTGACCTAACAGCTATTCGATGGAGTACATATTTTGGTGGTTCGGGAGCTGATGCTATTTACAGTATAGATATCTCATCAGATGGGGATTTATACATTGCAGGAGGTACTAGTAGTAGAAATATACCTACCAAACCAGGTGCATACTCTGAGAATCAATTGGGTGAAACAGATGGATTTATTGCTCAAATAAGTGCAGATGGTAGCCAAGTGAAGCAAGCCACTTATTACGGAACGTCTGCTTATGATCAGATATTACAGCTAGAGTTAGGAAAATACGGTAATGTATATGTAGTAGGTCATTCTGAGAGTAATTTACCTACTAAAGGAATTGTATATTCTAATAATAATGGGAAACAGTTTGTATCGAAATTCAAACCTGACCTTTCCGAGTTGTTGATTAGCTCAGTTTATGGAAGTGGAGGTAATATTCCTGATATCACAATTAATGCTTTTTTGGTTGATGATTGCAATAAGATATATGTTAGTGGTTGGGGAAGTAATTCAGAGGATATTCCAGGTAAAACGCTGTCAAGTATGCCCTTAAGTGCTGACGCATTTCAAAAAACTACAGATGGTCAAGATTTTCATTTGTCTGTTTTTGAGGAAGACATGTCAGATTTGTCTTATGCCACTTATTTTGGTGGAAATCAAACAGGAGATCACGTTGATGGAGGTACCAGTAGATTTGATAAAAGAGGTATAATTTATCAGAGTGTTTGCTCAAGCTGTCCAGAAAATCCTCTGAGTTCCAGAATTAGCGATTTTCCTACGACGCCAGGAGCATATTCTGAGAGTAATCCTAGCCCAAGATGTAGTAATGCATCATTCAAAATGGCTGTAGTACCTTTTAATTTACCCCCAAGTATATCTCCTCAAAATTTTGTAACCAATGTAATAGATACGTTGAATATTCAAATAGGAGATACGTTTTCTTTTAATTATCCTATTACAGATCCTGAAGGTGATTCTTTGTATGTTTATTTTGATATTCCTTCCAGTTTAAAGTCAAATTTGATAAGTTATGAAGATACTTTGATTGGTAAGGGCTCATTGAATGCTTATTTTAGTTTCTTATTTTCATGTGGTAATGCGGGTAAATCATTCAATATAAATGTTCGTGCTGAAGATAGGGGGTGTCCTAATAATACTGATAGTCTGACTTCTATTATAATACAGATAGATTCCACTCCACTTTTGCCACCACCTGATGTATTGTGTCTGAATTTTGTAAGTGATCAAGAACTTAGAATTGATTGGGAGCAAACGCCAACCTCTGAATATTTTTACAGAATGGCGTTATATCGTATAGATCCTAGTGGGGATACCAGTATTCTAACATACTCACTTAATCAGTTGGGTGGATCTTATACAGATTTGGATGTAATTGATCCAAGAAATAGAGATTATACTTATTATATAGTGGTAGAAAATATCTGCAATGAGTGGGGTGTTCAATCCTATATTTTGAGTACTGCTCGCGAGAGTCAAATTCCAGTTGAAGAAACGTATTTAAAGACCGCAACCGTAAATGTGAAATCTATAGAAGTTATTTTTCTAAAATCAAAGGAAGACGATTTTGGGTATTATGAAATATACAAAGGAACCCGTGAAAAAGGGAAATATAAGTTTTTAACTAAAATATCAAACATTGATGATACAGTATTTGTAGACAATAATGTAAATGTAAATACGACTTCTTATTGTTATCAAGTTAGGGTTGTGGATGATTGCGGACACTTAAGTTCTTTTAGTAATAATGGCTGTACAATTGTGATTAGGGGAGAGGCATTAAATAAAAAATCAGAAGTACCTCGATTTAAATTTGATTTACGTTGGGATGATTACATTACATGGGATGGAGGAGTGATGGATTATGAGCTTCTTCGATCCGCAGACACAGGTTCCTTACGACCAATTGTTCGATTGGCTGATCCTGTAGTTGAATACAGAGATTCTGATCTAGATTATGATTGGGGAGGATATTGGTATAGTGTTCTAGCCTACGAAGGTCCTGGTAGTCAAGATGCAATTAGTCGAAGTAACGATATTTATTTGATACAACCTCCACTAGTTTTTATCCCTAATGCTGTAACTTCAAACGGAGATAATTTGAATGAGGTATTCGGATGGAGCGATGTATTTGTCCGTGAGTTTGAAATTAAGGTATATAATCGATGGGGGGAGAAGGTTTTTCAGTCAACTGATAAAAATGCTAATTGGGATGGAGAATATAAACAATGGGGCTTAACCTTTAGTAACGTTTATTTTTGGATAGTGCGATACAGAGGTTGGGATAATAATGTGTACGTTGATAAGGGTACTCTAACAATAGTCAAGTAAGTTTACTAAACAACTTATGTTTCTGTCATAGCAGCAATAACACCCTTGGCCCACTGAAGAGAAATTTTAGCTTGTTCATTTTTAGTCATTGAAGAGTTGTCAAGAGTAATTGCATCCTCAGCTTTCTTTAGAGGGCATTCTTTTCTTGTGCTGTCCATCTGGTCTCTTTCTCTGATATTATGAAGGACTTCCTGATAATTGGTATGTATCCCTTTTTTGGATAACTCATCATATCTTCTTTTTGCTCGGACTTCTGAGCTAGCAGTCATAAATATTTTTAACTCAGCATCTGGAAAAACAACTGTGCCGATGTCTCTTCCGTCCATTACTACACCTTTATTTTTTCCCATTTCCTGCTGTTTTTTTACCAAATAATCTCGTACAACTTTGATTGTACTAACTGGACTTACAAACCTTGAGACCCTCATGTTTCGAATCTCATCCTCAACATTCGCATCGTTAAGATAGGTTTCATAGAATTTTTTCTCGGAATTATATTTAAATTCAATTTTTATATTTCCAAGTATTGCTGGATCTTCTTGAAGTTCTTCGAGTGTGATACCCTCATTAAGTAAATAAAGCGTCACAGCTCGATACATGGCACCGCTATCTATGAACAAATAGCCAAGTTCTTTGGCTATATTTTTTGCAAGGGTTCCCTTGCCACAACTTGAATGTCCATCAATTGCTATGTTAATTTTTGAGTTCAATATTGCTCAAACATAAACCTATTTTTTGATTTATTAAATAAGAGGTATATTTTAATAATTTATTGAGATTTAGGTTGATTATTTAACTTTTTGCTTAAAACTAGATAAATCTCTAGACACTGAAAAATAATTGGAAGCTATCCCAGGGAAATAACCTGCACTTCCATAACCAATCATTAGTTTTTTTACACCAATAGAAAAACCCCAACTAAATCCAGTAGATGCTTTCCTATTTTCTGGGCCTAATTCAGCTCTTCTTTGATGATTGTAACCAGCCTTAATTTGAAAATTATCAGAGAAAATAAATTCAGTATTGAAGATGACATGTCGCATGGCCTTATCACCAAAAGATAAATTTTGATTTTTTATTATACCTGTTTCTAAGTCAATTTCTTTATTTCTTGCATTTGTATTTACATATGAGTTATTCCATCGATGTAGGTTATGGAGAGTGAGTGTGAATCTTAAAGGATTATGAGCAAGTTTTTTACTAATACTAGCTTGTATGTCAAAAGGGATGGACTCTCTCGGACTATCTTCAGAATATCGAATAAATTGATAACCTATATTTTTGATTAGAAATCCTACATTCATCAGTTGGTCGTTATCAGCATACTGTCCTCCCAAATCGATGCCACCAGCTGTACTGACGTATGCTTCATAAACACTATACAAGAATTTACCGTTTGCACCAACAGTTATTTTGTTGGTTATTTTTCTGCTCAAACCAACTTGAAAAGTATAGTCAGTAGCGTCAAATTCGCCAATAATATCACCTGCATTACTTGTTCGAATAAAATTTCCATAATCATAAAAACCAATATTGAAGGTCATGGTATGAATGCTATCAATTTTTTTTCCATAACTACTAAAACCATAATTTATATCAGCTACATGGTTAGCATAAGACAGCGATACATTATTATGCATCTGATGATTTATAAGAGCTGGATTTTGGAAACCTGCAGCAGGATCGTGATCTGTATTTGCTATTGAAACTCCACCAAGAGCAGTGTGTCTAGCATTATTTTCAATAAGTGTAAAAGCAAAAGCACTGCTTCCTCCAATTTGAGCAGTAGACACTATACTTATTAGCATGATTAAAAATAGTTGAATAATCCTCATGTGAATTATAACGTCAAATTTATGAAATATTGATGTGAAGAAGTCTTTTTATTTTTTTTGACCATTCTACTGAGACACATCACTGATTATTTTTCCATCCTCAATGGTGACAATTCGATTTGCTTTATTGATAACTCGTTGGTCATGCGTGCTAAATATGAAAGTAGTTTTTTCGTTTTTATTTAGTTTTTGCATGATATTTAGTAGATTTTCTGAGGACTTACTATCTAAGTTGGCAGTTGGTTCGTCTGCAAGAATAAAACTAGGTTTACTTGCAAGAGCCCTAGCTACAGCTACACGTTGTTGTTGACCACCACTCATTTCATTAGGTCTTTTATAAATCTGATCTTCTAAACCTACTGCTTTCAGTAGCTTAAGTGTGCGTTCACTCCTGAATTCTTCTTCTCTATTTTGCAAGAGCATCAAAAATTCAACATTTTCTTTCGCTGTCAATACAGGTATCAAATTATAACTCTGAAAAATAAAACCAATATTATGAAGCCTAAAATCAATGAGCTCGTTTTCGGGAAGTTTTGTGATGTCAGTATCATTAATTTTTACAGACCCCTTTGTTGGCGAGTCTAATCCTCCAATGATATTAAGTAACGTTGTTTTTCCTGACCCTGATGGGCCTACAATAGCTGTAAACTCACCTGGATTGATGGTTAAGTCAATGTTTTGAAGCGCTTGAACCTTAATGTCACCAGATTGGTAGGTCATATGGATATTTT
>MDTG01202507.1_pt1 | contig 12511 bp, 8 predicted proteins | sample 811421 | NCBI WGS metagenome assembly MDTG01 (sample SAMN05326645, study PRJNA326480) | marine metagenome | isolation source: seawater | place: Pacific Ocean: South East | collected 2011 | reverse complement strand
TAATTTTGCGCCTGTAGCTCAACTGGATAGAGCGCTTGGCTACGGACCAGGAGGTTCTGGGTTCAAATCCTAGCAGGCGCACCACTAATAAACATGTTGATATTTTTTTTAAACATTATAAAACTTTTCTAATGCGGTTTTTAGTAAACTTATCTCTACAAAAGTCAGTAATAATATTTTTTGCGATAATTTTAATAATACTTATAGTTTTAACAATCATTCTATAAATACGCAAAATAGATTAAGACTGCTCCCAAAATAATTCTATAAATTACAAAAACGATGAGACTAAATTTTTTAATATATTTTAAGAAATATCTAATCGTCACTAAAGAGAATATAAAAGATAAAAATATAGAAAAAAAGTTTAATGCCGTAAAACTTGCATCATTAGTAAAAATTATATTTTTAATTCCAAAAATTGAAATAGCTCCAAGTGTTGGAATAGATAACAAAAAAGATATTTTAGCAGAGTCATATCTCTCAAATTTTAAAAGTCTAGCTGCTGTAATCGTTATACCCGATCTACTAACCCCTGGAATTAGTGAGAGAACTTGCAATAATCCTATTAAAAATACGGATCTATAATCAAAATTACTTTTAATATTTTTTTCTAATTTACATTTATCGCTAATGTAGAGCAAAATCCCAAAAATTAATGTCATCCAGCTAATAGTTTTTATATTTCTTATTTCGTCTATCATTTTGGTTTCAACGAGTATAAAGCCCACAAGCATAACCGGAATTGATGATAATAATATTTTGACAAACAGTTCTTTATTTTCAAAAAAATTTAAAATATCTTTGTAGAAAAAAACAATGACTGCTAAAAAAGATCCAATATGCACACTTACATCAATAGATAAACTTTGATTTTCGAACTCCAAGTACTCTGAAAAAATAATTAAGTGAGATGAGGAGCTAACAGGTAAAAACTCTGTTACACCTTGAATAAAAGAAAGAATCAATATTTCAAACATGTCTAAAGGATTAAAACTGAAGGATGTTTTTTTAATGTCATTTTGAAATGCATGGCTGGTATGCAAAAAATAACATTAAAAATAAGGAAAATTTAAAATATAGGTAATTGTTGTTGACCTTTAATTTCTATTATTTAAAAGTTTTTTTAACTATTTTGGCGAACTTATGAAAAAAAAAATGTTGCAATTTATTGATGTTAAACAGGAAACCCCCGTTAAAAGAAGCACTGAAAAAAGAAAAAGCGATTTTAACGAAATTTATAAAGAATTCATTACAGACAAAGCAAAAGAACAATCAAGCAGATGTTCGCAGTGCGGTGTTCCATTTTGTCAAATACATTGCCCATTGAGCAATAATATTCCTGATTGGCTAAAGCTTACAGCTGAAGGAAGACTAAAAGAGGCGTACGAAATATCTCAAAGCACCAATAATATGCCTGAAGTATGCGGGAGAATATGCCCCCAGGACAGACTTTGTGAGGGTAACTGTGTAATCGAACAGTCTGGACATGGAACAGTAACTATAGGATCAGTAGAAAAATATATTAACGATACAGCTTGGGAAAAAGGTTGGGTAAAACCAATAAAAGTTCAAAAAGAGCTTAAACAATCGATCGGAATAATAGGAGCAGGACCAGCTGGAATGGCATGTGCTGAAGAATTAAGAAAAGCTGGGTACCAGATAACAATTTACGATAGATATGACAGACCTGGTGGTCTTTTAATTTATGGAATACCTAATTTTAAACTAGAAAAGTTTGTTGTAGAAAGACGAACAAAACTTTTAAAGGATAGTGGTATTAAATTTGTTCAAAACTTTGAGGTTGGAAAAGATAAAACTCTAGATGAACTTAAAGAAATTCATGATGCTATTTTAATTGCTACAGGAGTATATAAAGCGAGAGAGATTGAAATTCCTGGACAAAACTTACAAAATATTTTTCCTGCTATGCAATTTCTAACGGCTTCTAACAGGAAAGGATTAGGTGATAAGGTTGAGCTCTTCGATAATGGAACACTTAATGCCGAGGGAAAAGATGTTGTTGTTATTGGAGGAGGTGACACAGCTATGGATTGTGTGAGAACCTCTGTGAGACAAAAAGCTAATTCAGTTAAATGCCTGTATCGAAGAGATAAAGAAAATATGCCTGGTTCAGCTAGAGAAGTCAATAACGCCATAGAAGAAGGAGTTCAATTTGTATGGCTTTCAAGCCCTAAAAGTTTTATTGGAGATGATAAAGTGAGGTCTGTTGAGGTTTCTAAAATTAAACTTGGTGATCCTGATTCCTCTGGCAGAAGGCGACCAGAAATTCAGGTTGGTTCAGAGTACAAAATTAAAGCAGATTTGGTAATAAAATCTTTAGGATTTGATCCTGAAAACCTACCAAAATTATTCAAAGCAGATGGACTCACTATTTCTCAGTGGGGAACAATCAAAATTGATTTAAAAACTATGCAAACAAGTCTAGACGGGGTGTTCGCAGCTGGTGATATCGTTAGAGGTGCCTCTTTAGTTGTATGGGCAATTAGAGACGGAAGAGATGCTGCAATTCAAATTGAAAAGTACTTACAAATGAAAATAAAGAAAAATAAATCTGAGGAAGCCGCATAATAAATGATAAATTATAAAAAAAATAAATTACTTTTAGAGCAGTCTCACAATTACAACTCAGATATGGAACACGATGCATGCGGAGTAGGTTTAATTGCGTCAACAAATGGAAAAAAATCCAGGAAAGTAGTTGAATACGGGATAGAGGCTTTAAAAGCAATTTGGCATCGAGGCGCAGTCGATGCTGACGGAAAATCTGGAGATGGAGCTGGTATTCAAATTGAAATAGCTCCTGATTTTTTTAAAGAAAAGATTTTAGCCACAGGCCATACACCTGACGATAAAAGTAGAATATGTGTAGGAATGGTTTTTTTACCTCGAACAGATTATTCAGGGCAAGAAAAGTGTAGAGAAATAATCGAGTCAGCTCTTCTAGAGGGCAATTACTATATTTATGGCTGGAGACAGGTTCCAATAAATCCAAGTGTTCTTGGAAAAACTGCAGATCAAAGTAGACCAGAAATAGCTCAAGTAATGTTTAAGAAAAATGAAAATCTTGCAACAAATGACCTTGAGAGAGATTTATTTGAGACTAGAAAAAAAATTGAAAAAATTGCTAGGGAGAGTCAGTTAAAAGAATTTTATATTTGCTCGTTTAGTTCTAGATCAATAGTTTATAAAGGGATGTTTTTAGCCGAGATGTTATCAGAGTTTTATCCCGATCTTAATAATGAGAAACTTACCTCTAGATTTGCGGTTTTTCATCAAAGATATTCCACAAACACTTTTCCAAGTTGGGACTTAGCACAACCATTTAGAACTCTAGCTCACAACGGTGAAATTAATACTCTAAGAGGAAATATAAATTGGATGAAAATACACGAACAGGATATGTCGAGTTCCTTATTTAAAAATGTTAAAGATCTCAAGCCCGTCATCAGAAGCACATCTGACTCTGGAGCACTTGATAACGTATTTGAACTATTAGTTCATTCGGGAAAATTAGCTCCATTAATTAAATTAATGATGATACCAGATGCATGGTCCAAAAGAAGCAAATCAGTTCCAAAAAATCATCAAGATTTATTTAATTTTTTAAACAGCACAATTGAACCCTGGGATGGACCAGCCGCTATTTGTGCAACTGATGCAAAATGGGTTTTAGCCTCTACAGACAGAAATGGATTAAGACCCTTAAGATATACAATTACATCAGATGACTTATTTTTCGCAGGCTCAGAAACTGGAATGATAAGAATTCCAGAAGAAAAAATTATAGAAAAAGGTAAGTTGGGTCCAGGGCAAATTATTGCTATAGACCTAAAAAAAGGGAAATTATTTAAGGATAAAGAAATAAAAGATTTATTAGCTAAAGATTACAAAAAATACAGCAAACAAATTGTAGATTTAGAAAAGAAAATTTCTAATGAAGAAGAAAAACCAAATTTTGTAAGCGAAGATTTAAGAAAGAGACAATATTTATCAGGGTTAAGTATTGAAGACCTAGAATTGATCCTTCATCCAATGGCCGAGGAGGGTAAAGAGGCTTCAGGATCAATGGGAGATGATACACCTGTTGCAGTATTGTCAAGCCATTTTAGACCTGTATCGCATTATTTTAGACAAAATTTTAGTCAAGTAACAAATCCTCCAATTGACTCTTTAAGAGAAAACAAAGTTATGAGTTTAAAAACAAGATTTGGAAATTTAGGGAATATTTTAGATTTCGACAATTTAACTGAGGAAAATATTTATGTTTTAGATAGTCCAGTGCTCTCAAATTCGCAGTTTAAAAAATTTAAGAAATTTTTCTCAAAAAAAACAAAAGTAATTGATTGCACATTTGATATATCCCAATCATTAAAAGAGAGAATAGAAACCATAAGAGAAGAAGCAGAAACTTCTGTCAGAGAGGGAAGCACTTGTCTTATTTTATCTGATAAAAATATTAATACTCAAAAAGCAAGCATTCCTAGTATATTGACAGTCGGAGCTGTCCATTCCCATTTGGTTAAACTTGGTTTAAGGGGATATTGTTCATTAAATGTAGAGTGCTGTGATGCTTTAGACACACATTCTTTTGCTGTATTGATTGGAGTTGGTGCAACAACTGTAAATCCCTACTTAGCAATAGATAGTATTTATCAAAGATTTGAAAAAAAACTATTTGGAAAAACTGACTTTGAGAGTTGCGTTGCAAAATTTAAAAAATCAATTGATGCTGGATTACTAAAGATAATGTCGAAAATGGGCATCTCGGTAATAAGTTCATATAGAGGAGGTTGTAATTTTGAAGCTGTCGGTCTTAGTAGAGCGATAGTATCTGACTATTTTCCTGGAATGTCATCTAGAATTTCTGGGATTGGTGTAATAGGAATTGAGAAAAAAATTAAGGAACTTCATGCAAAATTTAATGCAAAAAATGTTTTTACTTTACCGATTGGAGGCCTTTACAGATATAGAAAAAGTGGCGAAGATCATCAATATCAAGGAAAATTAATTCATTTACTTCAAAGCGCAGTAGCTAGCGGGTCATATGATCAATATAAAAAGTATTCATCAGGAATTTATAATCTACCTCCGATTAATATAAGAGATCTATTAGAATTTAAAAAATCTAATAAAGAAATTAATATTGATGAAGTTGAACCTATTGAGAATATTTTGAAGAGGTTTGGAAGTGGAAGTATGTCACACGGAGCACTTTCAGCTGAGGCTCATGAAACACTTGCAACTGGTATGAACAGAATTAAGGGAGCATCATGTAGCGGGGAAGGTGGCGAGGATGCAAAAAGATTTAAAATTCTTTCTAATGGTGATAGCGCAAATTCCAGAGTAAAACAAATCGCTTCCGCAAGATTTGGCGTAACGGTTGACTATCTTAATAATGCAAACGAAATAGAGATAAAAATCGCTCAAGGAGCAAAGCCCGGAGAGGGCGGGCAGCTGCCAGGATTTAAGGTTACGGAGGAAATAGCTAGACTTAGACACTCAACTCCTGGTGTAACTTTAATTTCTCCACCTCCACACCATGATATTTATTCAATAGAGGATTTAGCTCAGCTAATTTACGATTTGAAACAAATTAATCCTAAAGCGCGAGTAGGAGTTAAATTAGTTGCATCAACAGGTATAGGTACTATTGCAGCAGGAGTTGCAAAAGCAAAAGCAGATATAATTTTAATTTCTGGTCATTCAGGTGGGACTGGAGCTAGTCCACAAACAAGCATTAAATATGCCGGAATACCTTGGGAGATGGGTTTAACTGAAGCTAATCAAATTTTAACTTTAAATAATTTAAGACATAATATTACCCTCAGAACAGATGGAGGACTCAAAACAGGTAGAGACGTAGTTATTGCTGCAATGATGGGCGCTGAAGAATATGGAATGGGAACATCTTCTTTGGTTGCAATGGGATGTATAATGGTAAGACAATGTCACTCTAATACATGTCCAGTTGGGGTCTGCAGTCAAGATAAATTATTAAGGGAAAAGTTTACAGGCACTCCAGAAAAAGTCGTTAACTTATTTAAATTTGTTGCAACTGAAGTTAGAGAGATCTTAGCTTCTCTAGGATTTAAATCAATTAACGAAATAATTGGACGAACTGATTTATTATCTCAAGTTAACAAGGGTGCATCAAATTTAGATGATTTAGATTTAAATCCTTTATTAGTTCAAGCTGATCCGGGTGAAAATTTAAGATATTGTAAAGATAACCACATAAATAAAGTTCCAGAAACTTTAGATGAAAAAATATGGTCTGATATTAAAGATAAGATTAATACATCAGCTAAAAATAATTTTGAATACGAAATTGAAAATACATCAAGATCAGTTGGAACTAGGCTTTCACATCATATTTATAAAAAATACGGTAACGAAAAATTAAATGATGAAACTATAAATATTAAACTTACGGGGTCTGCCGGGCAGTCTTTAGGAGCTTTTTTAACAAAAGGAATAAGTATAACAGTTGAAGGTGACTGCAATGATTACGTTGGCAAAGGTCTATCTGGCGGTAGAATAATCGTGAAAACTTCCAAGAAAAGTAAACTAATTGCTGATCAAAATACAATAATAGGAAACACAGTTTTATATGGGGCTACTTCAGGTAAACTATATGCTTCTGGACAGGCAGGGGAGAGATTTGCTGTAAGGAACTCTGGTAGCTTTGCTATTGTTGAAGGTTGTGGTGCTCATGGATGTGAATATATGACAGGAGGAACTGCAATTATTTTAGGTTCAGTGGGGGATAATTTTGGAGCTGGTATGACCGGAGGTATGGCATTTATATACGATGAGAAGAATAATTTTGAAAATTTCGTTAACCCTTCATCAATAATTTGGCAAAAAGTAGAGACAGATTATTGGAAAAATTTCCTTAAATTAAATGTCGCCGAATTTCAGAGTAAAACAGGTTCTACTAAAGCGAAAAAAATATTAGATAATTTTGAACTTGAACTAAAAAATTTCAAACAAGTATGCCCAATTGAAATGCTTGATAAATTAGATAACCCTATTAGTTTAAAGCCACAGATTAAGAAAGCAGGCTAATGAACAAAATAAAGATTTTTTGCTTTGGTTTTGGCCAAGTAGCAGAGAGTTTTATAAATAAACTTATTCAAGAAAAAAAAATTTTTGATTTAAGTATTACTTCCAGGCAAGAAACACATCAAATTGAATTTAATAATTTCAAAATAACCTCATATTTTTTTAATAATGATAAATTTGACGAGTCTATAAAATCAAAGCTTGAAGATACAAACTTTATATTAATTTCCATTCCTCCAATCAACGGCAGTGACGTTGTTGCAAAATACTTTAGCACAAATGTTAAACATCTTAAAAAATGTAAATGGGTCACTTATCTATCAGCTACGAGCGTTTATGGAGATCACAACGGTGACTGGGTAACTGAAACAAGTGTTACTAAACCAACGTCTCAGAATGGGGTTTACAGACTGAACGCAGAAAATATTTGGAGAAATTTGGCGACTCAAAAAAATTTTCCATTACAAATATTCAGATTAGCAGGTATTTATTCTCAGAATTTTAATATTCTAAAAAGATTACAAAGCGGCAAAGTACAAATTGTTGATAAAAAAAATCATTTTTTTTCAAGAATACATGTTGATGATATTGCAAATATATTATTTAAGTCGTTAAGTAATTTTAAAAGTAATGAAATTTATAATATAAGCGATGACAAACCAGCGTCACAACAAGAAGTAGCCGCTTATGGCGCAAAATTACTTAAGTTGGAAGAACCAAAGCTAATTAATCTAAAAGATGTTGAAAGTGAAATGTTAAAAAATTTCTACAAAGACTCTAAAAAAGTAGATAATAAAAAAATGAAAACATTTTTTAATTATAATCTAGAATATCCTACATACGAAGAAGGCTTAAAATACATTCTAAATGAAGGCTTTTAATTCTTTAACTATTTTTTGTAATTGATTTTTACTGGAAAGACTATGATCGCCATTTTTTATAATTAAAATTTTTTTCTTGGCTTTTGTGAATAAATTAAGCACTAGTCTTGAAAAATAAACTGGGACCACTTCATCTTTCTGCCCATGTATCATTGTGACATTTATTTTAGAATTGATTTTTTTACTTAAAACTTTATTTTTTTTACCATTATTAATCAGTTGTAAAGTAATTGGATATTCATATTTTCCATTTGTAATTAATGATTTTCCCTTTTTAAGTATTTCATTTTTAATTTTATTTGAAAACTTATTCCACATTAATCTTGTGAGAAATTCTGGTGCTGATCCTATACCAATTAAACCTTTAATTTGTGATTTAAAATATTTAAATTGATTTAACGCAATCCAAGTACCCATACTAGAGCCTATTAATATAAATTTTTTTTTATTAATAATTTTTTTGATTACAAGTTGAGTATCTTTTGACCAAATACTAATATTCCCTTTTGTAAAAACTCCAGTAGATTTGCCGTGGCCAGAATATTCTAAAGCTAAAAAACCCAAATTGTTCTTTCTAGCAAATTTAAAAAGAGTTTGAGGTTTTTTCCCCTCTAAATCTGACATGAAACCGTGTAAAAAAACTAAATAAATTTTTTCTTTAGAAAAATTATGAGTAATTCTGAGTTTTTTAGTCTTAGAAAATTTTAAAAATCTAAATTTTTTCATATAACGTTAAGTTTATTTGTTATTATATATATAAAATGACTACTAAAATAAATGTTTTACAAGTAATTCCAAAGCTTGGATATGGTGGAGCAGAAACAGGATGCTATGATCTTGCCCATTATCTTTCAGAACAAAATTGTGGATCATTTATAGCTACATCTGGCGGTGAATTGCTTAAATTTGTAAAGAAAAACAAAGTCAGTATTTTTAAATTACCGGTACATTCAAAAAATCCTATATTAATAATCTTAAACACAATAATTTTATCTTTTATTATAATTTTTAAAAAAATTAACATTGTTCATGCCAGAAGTAGAGCCCCTGCCTGGTCTTGCTATTTTGCTTGTTTAATGACTAACGCATCTTTTGTAACTACTTTCCATGGAACTTATAATTTTCATAATAAGATAAAAAAATTTTATAATAGTATTATGCTAAGATCAAAATTAACTATCGCTGGTTCTAATTTTATTTTTGATCATATAAATGAAAATTACAACGAGTACTTAAGTAGAAAAAAAAAATTAAGAGTTATTTTTAGAGGCATAAATGTAGATTATTTTAATCAAAAAAATATCTCTATCTTAAAACAAGAGAGGCTTAAAAAGGAGTGGGAGCTATCTCCTGAAAAATTTACAATACTCATGCCAGGTAGATTAACTTATTGGAAAGGTCAAGAAAAATTTATTGAAGCTTTGAATATTTTAATAGAAGATTATAACATCAACCATTTTCAAGCTATAATGCTTGGCTCCGATCAAGGAAGAAAAGTGTATACAAAAAAACTTGTTAGTTTAGTTGAGAGATATAGTTTAAGTAAAAAAATTAGGTTTATAAATCATTGCAAAGAAATGCCACTAGCTTATTCTTTAGCAGATGTGGTTGTTTCAGCCTCTGTTGAACCTGAAGCGTTTGGAAGAGTAGCTGTAGAGGCCCAATCAATGGGAAAACCAATTATTGCAAGCAACATTGGTGGTTCCAAAGAAACAATTCTAAATAAAAAATCTGGTTTTTTATATAAATTTGATGATCCTAGAGAACTTGCTAAAAGTTTAAATACTGTTATTGAATTAAGTCAAGATGAATTAAAATCTATGGGAAACGAAGGTAGAAAAAATATTACAAAAAAATTTGATGTTGAAATTATGTGCGAGTCTAATTTAAGAGAGTATAAAAAAATATTACAAAAATAATGCCTGAGATTAAGTTGATAGATGGAAAAAAGATTTCTTTTTCAAAAGCGACAAATGGTTTTGAAATAATTAAAAAAATTAGTAAGTCTTTAGAAAAAACTGCTTTAATAATGGAAGTGAACGGAGACTTAAAAGATCTTTATCATGAAATAAAAGAAGATTCTAAAGTAAGAATTATAACATCCAAAGACAAGGAAGGTCTGGATGTAATAAGACACGATGCAGCTCATATAATGGCAATGGCAGTGCAAGAGCTTTATCCTGGCACGCAAGTAACTATAGGACCAGTAATTGAAAATGGTTTTTACTATGATTTTGCAAGAAAAGAACCTTTTACAAGCGAGGACTTAAAAAAGATAGAAAAAAAAATGTCAGATATAATTGATAGAGATGTAAAAACAAAAAGGGAGGTTTGGAAAAGAGACGTCGCAATTTCACATTTTAAAAAGATAGGAGAAAAATATAAGGCAGAGATAATCGAGAGTATTCCTAAAAATGAAGAGTTATCAGTTTATCATCATGGCGACACCTGGTACGATTTGTGTAGAGGCCCTCACTTAACTTCCTCCGGTAAAATTGGAAAAGCATTTAAGCTTACAAAGGTCTCAGGTGCTTATTGGAGAGGGGACTCTAAAAATGAAATGCTTCAGAGAATATATGGCACTTGTTGGAGCTCTAAAAAAGATTTAGAAAATTATCTTAATCGTTTAGAAGAAGCAGAAAAAAGAGACCATAGGAAACTTGGAAAAGAAATGGATCTTTTTCATTTTAGAGAAGAAAGTCCAGGCTCAGTTTTTTGGCATGAGAAAGGTTGGTCAATGTTTCAGAAATTAATAGAATATATGAGAATGAAACAAAGATTAGCTGGTTACAAGGAGATCAATACACCTGAACTTTTGGATAAAACCCTTTGGGAAAAATCAGGACACTGGGAAAAATTTGGAGAGCATATGTTTACCTCTGAAACACCAGATGAAAAGATTTTTGCGGTTAAACCTATGAATTGTCCAGGATGTGTTCAAGTATTCAACCAAGGTTTAAAAAGTTATAGAGACTTACCATTAAAATTATCTGAATTTGGAAAAGTTCATAGGTATGAACCTTCTGGTGCCCTTCATGGACTATTAAGAGTAAGAGCGTTCACACAAGATGATGCGCATATTTTTTGTACAGAGGACCAAATTACTGAGGAATCACTTTCCGTTACAAAACTTATATTAGAAATATATAAAGATTTAGGTTTCAAAGATGTAATCTTAAAATATTCAGATAGACCAGCTCAAAGAGTTGGTGATGACAGTATATGGGATAAATCAGAAGCAGCACTATTGACAGCAATAAAAAAAACTAAACTTGAATATACTATTAATAAAGGTGAGGGAGCTTTTTACGGGCCAAAAATTGAATTTGTTTTAAGAGATGCAATTGGAAGAGATTGGCAATGCGGTACTCTACAAGTTGATTTAAATTTACCTGCAAGACTTGGAGCAACATATGTTGGAAAAGACGGAAACAAAAAAGTTCCTGTTATGTTACATAGAGCTTTATTTGGTTCATTGGAGAGGTTTATAGGGATACTTATTGAGAACTATGCAGGTAAATTACCTTTTTGGTTATCACCTGCACAAGCTGTAGTATGTTCAATCACAGAGGAAAACAATAATTATGTTAAAAAGTTATTTGAAGATTTGTTTAAAGAGGGTATAAAATGTGAAATGGATTTAAGAAATGAAAAAATAAATTATAAAGTTAGAGAACATTCTTTAGCTAAAGTTCCATATATTGTAGTTTGTGGAAAAAAGGAAACTGCAGAAAATACTGTTACTATTAGAAAGCTAGGTTCAGATAAACAAGAAGTTATGAAAAGAGATAAATTTATAAAAAATATGTTAGATTTAAATAAGCTGCCTTTAAATTAAGTGTCAAATTCAAAACCAAATTATTTTCATAGAAGAACCAAACCTCAAGGACCCAGGTCAAATGAGCGTATCAGATCGCTAGATGTTCAGGTAATTGGTAGCGACGGATCCAATCTAGGAATTATGCCATTGAAAAAAGCAATTGATCAAGCAAAACAAGAAGAATTAGATCTGATAGAGATTTCTCCAAATACAAATCCACCGGTTTGTAAGATTATGGATATGGGAAAATATAAATATGATTTACAGAAAAAGGCTAATCAAGCTAAAAAAAAACAAAAGACAGTATCTTTAAAAGAAATAAAATTAAGACCAGGCACTGAGACACATGATTATAATTTTAAAATAAAAAATGCTAAAAAATTCATAAACAAGGGAGATAAAGTAAAGTTTACAGTCAAATTTAAAGGTAGAGAAATGCAACATACAGATCTTGGAAAGGAATTAATGAATAAAATAATTGAGGAAACAAAAGATATAGCAAAAGTGGAAAGCCAACCAAAATTTGAAGGAAAACAAATGGTGATGATTATACAACCCATTTAAATCAATAATATTAGCGTCTTGATTAGATAAGCTAATGCCTATATAAGTCCGAAATATTTATGCCAAAACTCAAAACAAAAAGCTCAGCGAAAAAAAGATTTAGGTTTACTGCTTCTGGTAAAATTAAAATGCCACAAGCAGGTAAGCGTCACGGGAT
>MDTG01128825.1_pt1 | contig 12511 bp, 11 predicted proteins | sample 811421 | NCBI WGS metagenome assembly MDTG01 (sample SAMN05326645, study PRJNA326480) | marine metagenome | isolation source: seawater | place: Pacific Ocean: South East | collected 2011 | reverse complement strand
ATTTAGATATTTTAGCTTTTTTATCAATTACACTTGAATTATGTATCATTATTTTCTGTCAACAATTGTGGCTGACCATTCGGCGTCTGCCATTTTTTTTCCTTCTACTTTCGCTATGCCTTTATATTTCCAGACTCTTCCGTGAGATCTAATTGCTTCAATTTCTAAATGTAATTCGCAATCTGGAATTACAGGATTTCTAAATCTTGCCTTGTCTACTCCCATTAAATATACCAACTTATTGGCATATTCTTTTGGATCGATACCATGCGCTGTTAAAGCTGCAGCAGCTTGTCCAAAAGCTTCTACTATAAGAACTCCAGGCATAACAGGTTGTCCAGGAAAGTGGCCTTGTACATAAAAACCATTTTTTTTTACATACATAATAGCGGTAGCTGACTTTAACGGAACGATGTTAGTTAATTTATCAATTAACAACATAGGTTCTCTATGCGGGAGTAAGTTTTCTATATCTTTTTTGCTTAATTCAAATTTACTCATAATTTTATTTTCTCTTTAAAAATTCTCTTAGGGGTACAGCGGGATAACCCATAACTGTTTGATTGTCGGCTATATCTTTTACTACACCACTACCACCTCCAATTTTTACATTACTTCCAATTTTTAAGTGTCCAGAAATCCCTGCTTGACCACCAATAGAAACGTTGTCTCCTATAATCGAACTTCCAGCAAATCCTACTTGGCCTGCTATCATGCAATTTGCTCCAATTTTAACATTATGCGCAATGTGTACTTGATTATCTAAATAAGTATTGTTTCCAATGTAAGTATCATCAATTGATCCACGATCAATGGTACATCCGGAAGCAATTTCTACATTTTTTTCTATAATTACTTTTCCAATGTGAGGAAATTTTATATTATTACTTTTGATTGGTATAAAACCAAATCCTTTCAATCCAATTTTACAATTATCTTGTATCACAACATTATCTCCAACTAATGTATTTTTAATTATAACGTTAGAACCAATTATACACTTTTCTCCAATTTTCACATTGTGTTCAACAATTGAATTTGATCCTATAATTGAATTATTTCCTATTTTAACATTTCTACCAATTAAAACATTATTACCAAATCTAACTCGTTTGTACTTATTTTTACCCGGGCGATTTAATGATAAATCTGGATAATCAATATCAGCATCTGGGTATATTTTTTTTAAAGTTTTCGCTAAATCGAAAAGAACATTTTTTACAATTATTTTTTGAATTGAATCTGGTAAGAATTTTTCAAGTTCTTTTGTTGTTATGCAGGCTCCAGCTTTTGTTTTCTGTGCAAAATTTTTATATTTAACGGAATCAAAGAAGCTTAAATCTTTCTCCTTGGCTTTTTCAAGAGGTTTAACATCGTTGATGATAAAATTTTTTTTTAAATTAACATTTGAATAAATTTTACTGATATTAAGGTTCTTTTTTTTAAAAAAAATATTTGAATTCATTCATATTTAATCAATTTTGATAGATTTTAATTTTTTATTTAATCTGTCCATTATATCTTTTGTAATATCTAAATTTTCATCAGCTAATAATAAGCTTTTTTTATCAACTACCATTCTGATTTTTTTTTCTTGCATATATTCCTTAATAATTGGATTCAAATTTTTTAACAAAATATTTCTTGCTTTAGATCTTTGTTTTGAAACATTCTGCAATAAAATGTTTCTCTCTTTTTGTAAAATTGATACCTTAGATCTTAAATCTTGCACTTTTTTTTTATATTCTTCTGGTTTAAGTAATTTTTTTTGTTCAATAATTTTTTTTTCTTCCTCTTGTATGGATTTTTCTCTTTTATTGAGACTTTTGACGCCTGTTTCTAACTTATTCTTTAATTGGTCTTGAGCCTTTTTACCTGCTGCACTTTCATTTAAGATGAATTTAAAGTCTAAATAATACGGTGTATCCGCATTAATTGAATTGGTAGCGAATATTGGAATTAAAATAATAATTATTTTTATAATGTATGATTTCATTAAAATGACGTTCCTAGGTTAAAATTAAATGTTTCTGTTTCGTCAGTTGAAGCTTTCGCTAAGTTTGTCGAAAAAACAAAGCTTAAAGGTCCTAATGGAGAAAGATAGTCTAAAGCTATACCAGTTGATGATCTTAATTCGTTACTATCATTTATAGAATCGTCATAATCAACGCCCCACACACTTCCTATGTCTAAAAATAAACCGATTTCAGCATTTGAAGTGTCGGGAAGCAAATTAGGCAAAGAGGCCTCAAAGTTTAATGCAGCAGCATAATTACCACCTATGTGATCACTGCCGTCTACAGGTCCTACTTTACCCTTTTCGAAACCTCTTAATCTACTACTCGGTAAAAATTTTCTTTTACTAATTCTAACATCTTCATCATTTAAACCATGTATAGTTTCAATATAAAATTTTCCTGCACCTACGAAATCCTCATTGAATTGGAAGTAAGAACTTGTTGAAAAAAGATTCGTTATAGATGGTTTGTCAGCAATTAGAGGAATAGTTTGATTAAAACGCACAACTGAACCGTCTGTAGGTTTAAATGCTCTATTTCTTTTATCCATTCTAAAACCGTAAATTCCGGAAATTTCTGAAAATTCTCCTCGTTGTTTTTTTAGTGATGAAGATGCAGAACTGTCAGTTCTTAAATCATCGTAACTCATGTTTACACCTAAGTTTGTATATATATCTTTATACTGTTCAAAAGCAGTGCTAATTGAGGCTCCAAATAAACTGTTTTCATAACCTTGTTCAGGTTTGTCATTTGATGTGCTGAATAATCTGTATTTAAGTGAATTTCCAAGTAGATCATAGTTTGGGTTTGTGTAACTAAGCTCACCTTTAATTGAGTCTTGATCTAATTCTAAGTCAAATCCAACATTTTTCCCTTCACCAAGCCAATTATTTTCACTTATATTAATTGCAAAACTTCCTCCATCAGTTCCAATACCTGCACCTGCACTAATTTCACCAGTGGCTTTTTCTTCAATCGATATTTCGATAATCTTCAAATCATTAGATGTACCCTCTTTTACAACATGGTCGACTTTAGCAAAAATATTACGAGCTTTAATTTTGGCAATAGATTTATCTAGTTTTAGCTTTGTGAAAGGATCACCTTCGTCTAATAATAATTCACTTCTTATAACATTTTCATTAGTAATATTATTTCCTAAAATATTAATTCTTTCTACAGAGATTTTATCTCCCTCGTAAATTTCAAATTCTAAAGATATTTTATCATTATCTATTGTTTCTTTAACTCTATGTTCAACAAATTGTAAATTGTTTTGATCAATTAAATCATCAATTTCATCAAGAATTTTTGTAATTTTAAAAGGAGAATAAAAATCACCTGTAGTTTTTTGATAAATTTCTTTTAATGGAAAAAATAATTCATTATTAAAAACAGGATCAACATTAGTTGTAATTTTATCTATAATATATCTTTGTCCAGCATTAATTGAGTATGTAATTTCTACACTAGCTTTATCAATCACCTTTGCAGAGGCAGAGCTAACCTCCACATCATAATAACCTATAGACTTATAATAATTTACAAGTAACCTTTTATCTAAGTTAATTAAGTTTTCACTAAATTTAGTGTTTCTAGATATTATCTTCCAAAATTTATCCTCTTGGCTTGAAATTATATCTCTTAATCTTTTATCTTTAATTTTTTTATCACCAGTAAAATTAATTTTTGAAATACGAGTAATTTCACCTCGATTAATATTTATTATAAGGTCAACATTACTATCGTCGATTTTTCGTATTTGCGGCTCTACTTCAGCAAAGTTATAACCAACAGAGGAATAAAGTTTTTTAATAGTATTGATATCTTCTTTTAAATTATTTTCTATGAATGACCCTTTTTCTTTTTGTTTAATCAATCGTTTAATTTCTTTTTTATATCTACTGCTTGCTTCTCCAATTATAACTAATTGATTAATGATTGGATATTCTTTTAAATCGATAATTAAATTTTTATTTTTTATTTGAACACTTACGTTTTCAAAAAAGTTTGTTTCATAAAGATTTTTTATGATTTTATCTAGATCTGATTTTGAAAATTCACTTGGTAAACTCTTTATGTCACCATATACTTTTATAGTTTCTACACTTATTCTTTTATTACCATTTACTTCTATTTTATTTACGTTTTCAGCATTTAAAGAAAATGATATTAAATATATAAAAGTTAGTAATGAGATAAATTTATTCATAACGTCTTTTAATTAATTCTAAAGCTTTTTCTCTTGCCCATCTATCAATTAAATTGATTTGTTTAATATTTGCAGGTTTTATTATAGCATTTTTGTTATAATTTCTATTACTAAGAATGCTCAAAATGATTTTAATTATACTCAAAAAAGGGATCTTTTTCTGCAAAAATTGATGAACTAATATTTCATTCGCTGCGTTTATAATTATTGGTGTTGAGGGATATTCTGTCACTCTATTTTTAAGTTTTATTACTGGAAAGATTTTTGAACTTACTTTTTTGAAAGTAAGATTTTTAATTTTATTACCTTTTTTATTTTTATAAAAATCTTCTATGTTTAAATTTTTATCAAATAATGCATTTGCTATTGGTACAATCATTGACGTTTCATGATATATAAATTTTTTTAAACCATTTTTAAGTTCTACAATTGCGTGAACTAATGACTCGGGATGTATTAAAATATCTAATTGATTATTTGAAATGTTGAACAATTTTTGTGCTTCAATAAGCTCTAAAATTTTATTCATCATTGTTGAAGAGTCGACAGATATTTTTTTTCCCATTTTCCATCTAGGATGATTGATTGCATTTTCGGGTTTAATTTTTTTCAATTGATTAACTTTATAATTTAAAAAAGGTCCTCCTGACGCTGTAATATAAATTTTTTTTATTTCATGAAGACTATGATTCTCTAACAGTTTAAATATTGAGAAATGTTCTGAGTCTACTGGAATAATTTGAGAGTTGAATTTTTTAGCTTTATTTTTTATTAATTCCCAGCCACAAATTATTGATTCTTTATTAGCTATTAAAACTTTTCTACTTTTTTTAATTAAAGTTAAAGTAGGTGTTAAACCTGCAATACCTGGTATTGCCGAAACAGTAAAATCAATTTTCTTATTTATATTGAGTTGATTTATATCATTTAAGATGACAGTTTTTTCTTTTTTAAATTTTTTCTTTACTCTTTCAAATGTTTTTTTATCTGAAATTAAATAGTAATTGGGTTTATATTTTTTAATTTGTTTACAAATTAATCCAAAGTTTTTGTTAGCTGATAATAAAATTACTTTAAAAAAATTTTTCTTATCAATTATTTTAAATGTTGATAATCCAATAGAACCAGTTGAACCTAAAATTGAAATTGTTTTTTTCATTATATTAATAATACTAAAGATAAATAACCAACTGGTATTCCTAAAAGTATACCATCTAACCTATCTAAAACACCTCCATGACCAGGTAAGAAATTTCCAGTATCCTTAATTTTTGCTTTTCTTTTAAGTAACGAAAAGAATAAATCACCCAATTGACAAAATATAGAAGTTATAATTGCAACAAGCACAAGCATAATGCTTAAATTTCCAATAAAATAAAACATTGAGCCATTAAACACGACAACTGTAAAAATTAAACTACCTAGTGAACCAGAAATTGTTTTGTTCGGACTAATCTTTGTTAATTTAGGTCCTTTAAATATTTTCCCAAAAATAAATCCACCTATATCTGAAGCTACACAACCTAACAGTAAAGAAAATAATATAACTTTTAATTGTAAAAAATTATTAAATACTAAAAACAAAATACAAAAAGAAAAAATATAAATTATAAAAATCAAATTAAATGAAAAATAAAAAATATTATTTTTTATAATTTTTTTGGTTAACTTTAAAAATTCTAATATAGAAAGCGTACCTAATACAATTAAGCCATAAATAAGAATAAAACTAAAACTCATCAACAAAAAGAGACTTAAGAGCAAGAAAAATGATGTATATAATCTTTCCTTATATTTGTTTAATATCATATATTTCCAAAATTTCTTTTACTTTTTTTATATTTATAGATAATTTTTTTAAAATCATTTGAATTGAAATCAGGCCATAGTTTTTTTAAAAAAAATAATTCTGCGTAGGCTAATTGCCATAGCATGAAATTACTCAACCTTTGATGGCCACCTGTTCTGATTAAAATATCAGGGTATGGCAAGTTTTTCGTATACAAGTTTTTCTTAAAGTTTTTTAAATTTAATTTTTTTGTTTTTTTAGCCGCATTTAAGATCTCATTATGAGATCCATAATTTATCGCTAAATTTACTAATATTTTTTTATTATTTCTGGTAAGAGATATTGTTTTTTTTAGAGTAGATTTTATATCAAATGCGAGTTTATTAAATTCACCTATAATATTAATTTTTATTCCTTGATTGATTAAATTGTCTATTTCTTTTAAAAAATAATTTTTTATTAAATTGAATAAAAAGTTGATCTCTTTTTTTGGTCTTTTCCAGTTTTCAGAGGAAAATACATAAAATGTTATAATTGGTATCTTTAATTCTATAGATTTCTTTACAATTTTTTTTACTGTCTCAATACCTTTTACGTGGCCGAAATTTCTTCCTCGACTTTTTTTAATTCCCCATCTACCATTGCCATCCATTATAAAGGCGACATGGTTCAGATTGTTCATATCTGGCTTATCTCTTTTTCTTTGGTAGATAATATTTTTTCTATATTTTCTATATTTGTGTCTGTTAATTTTTGAATTTGTTTTTCAAAATTTTTGCTATCGTCCTCAGAAATTTCTTTATTTTTTAATTTTTTTTTTAATTCTTCATTGGCTTCTCGTCTAATGTTTCTTATGGCTATCTTCCCTTTTTCACCAATATTTTTTAATACTTTAATTAAGTCTTTTCTTCTTTCCTCTGTCAAATCTGGAATTCTCAATCTTATAATCTGACCATCTATCTGGGGATTGATACCGAGTTCAGATTTCTGAATTGCGCCTTCAATTATATTTATATTCGCTTTGTCCCAGACCTGAATAGAAATTAATCTAGCTTCAGGAACACTTATTGTAGCCAATTGATCAACTGGCATCAATTGCCCGTAAACATCAACTTTGATTGTATCGAGCATATTAATATTCGCTCTTCCTGTTCTTAGCGTGGAAATATCTTTTTTTAAAGAATATATACTTTTATCCATTTTAGATGAATAATTTTTTTCACTAAAATCTATACTCACTTTTAGACTCCCTCCCCAACTTTATATCTAACAAAGTCTAAGACTTGAAGTGGTTTATCTGAGGAATTTTCTTTTAATATATCTGAAACTTTCTTTTTTGGATCCATAATCCAAATTTGATTTAATAAAGAATTATCATTTAAAAATTTTGATATTTTTCCTTTAGAAATTTTTTCTACCATTTCAGCAGGTTTGCCTGAATTAGTAATTTCTGCTTTAATAATCTCTAATTCTTTATCTACAATATTTTTACTTATTCCCGTTTTTTCAACGGCCAAAGGATTTAATGCAGCAATGTGCATTGCAATTTTCGTGCCAATATCCTGATTCTTATTTTTTTCAATACCATCTAGTTTAATCATTGAAATTATTTTTCCAATTCCTTTTTCAATTGCAGAATGAACATAATAATAGTTTTTACCTTTAGAATTATCAAAAAAGTTAGCTCTTCTAATTGTAATCTTTTCCCCAACTTTAGCTATCAAATTAACAAGATTATCTTTTACAGATATGTTGTTTTTCATTTTAGCATTATTAATTTTTTCTAAATTACCTTCATTCAAAAAATTTATTTCAGATAACTCCTTACAAAAAATTATAAAATCTTTGTTTTTTGCAACGAAATCTGTTTCACTATTAATTTCAATTAATGAAATTTTACCTCCTTCCTCTTTAACTAATGCCAAACCCTCAGATGCAGTCCTGCTCATTTTTTTTGATGCTTTGGCTATTCCTCTTTTCCTCAAAAATTCGACAGATTTTTCTATATCACCTTTTGTTTCATCAAGAGCGGCCTTGCAATCTTTAAAACCTACCCCGGTCATTTCTCTTAATTTTTTAATATTGTCTAGTAATTCTTTATTTGACATTAATTTAATTTTTTTAGATTATTTATTTTTTACTTTTGGTGAAGTGTCTTTTGTTTTGTTGTCAGAATCTTTAATAAATTTTTCAGCATCTTTAATTGTGTTTTTTAAAAGATCACAATACAAATTAATTGATCTTCTTGCATCGTCGTTTCCTGGAATTGGAAAATCAATTCCAGTGGGATCAGAATTAGTATCTAATACAGCTATAATCGGTATGCCTAGTTTTTTTGCCTCTGCAACTGCAAGTGACTCGATATTAGTGTCGATTATAAAAATTAAATCCGGAGTTTTTTTCATTTCAGAAATTCCTCCTAAAGACCTTTTAAGTTTTTCTTTTTCTTTGCTAAACTTCAAAATCTCTTTTTTTGTGAAACCCAAATTTTCTTTTGAAAGTTGATCTTCTAATTTTTTTAATCTCTTAATAGAATTTTGAATAGTATTCCAATTTGTTAACATTCCACCTAACCATCTAAAGTTTACATAAAATTGGCCAGTTTCTTTTGCTAAGTCACTTACTTGCTCTGAAGCTTGTTTTTTTGTAGAAACAACTAATAATTTTCCACCACTGGCAATTACTTTGTGAACCTGTACTAAAGCGGTTTTAATAAATTCAACTGTTTGGGTTAAATCTATGATGTGAATTGAATTTTTTTCACCAAAAATGTATTTCTTCATTTTTGGATTCCACCTCAATGTTTTGTGACCAAGGTGCACTCCGGCCTCTAATAATTGTTTTATATCTACTTTAGGTACGTTCATAGTTTTCCGGTTTATCCACCACAGTAATTCCATAAGTATGGACCGGTAGGGCAATGCCCTTGTAACTGTGTGCGAAATTATGTTCACATATATACAATCAGTATTAAAAAAACAACTGTCTATACAGTTATTTTTTCTACGTATTTCTTAGCTTTTAGAGCTTTGAGATGGTTCAAGTCAAACTTTCTGTTGTCTTGTAATGAATAGAGTGCTTGTTGATTTTTATCTTTTATTAGTAAATTTATTTGGGTTTCGCCTTTATTGGACAGTAATTGTTTAATCTCATTTAAATTACTTTCGCTATTTAGTTCAATTGTGACTTTTTTATAAGGTTTATTAATTACATCATATAAATTAACAATCTTTTTAACGTTAACTCTTTTTTTTTCAGTTTCTCCTGTGATTTTATCCTTTTGTAAAGTTAGAACAAAAGACTCTGATTCTTTTAATCTTTCTCTATTAGAAACTAAAATTTCTGAAAATAAAAAAAGTTCAAACTCTGCCTGTCTATCACTAAATTTTACGATAGCATAAGGAGTTCCTTTTGCACTTTTTTTTTCTTGAATTGACATTATCGTACCTGCTACCAACCCTTCGTTACTCTCATTTTCATAAAATTGGTCATAGGATTTGATATTTAATTGATTAAAAATTTCTTCAAACTCGTTTAAAGGATGATTAGTTAAATAAAAACCGATTGACTTAAATTCTTCCGCTAAGAGCTCCTTTTGTTCCCAGGGTTTAGAAGATATAAACTCAAAATCTACCTGATTATCCTCTTGATTGCTAAAAAGATTTGTCTGATGATTATCTTTTTCGTCATTAATGTTCTTAATTTTTTGTATTATTTTTGGTATTGAATATAAAATTTTACTTCTATCCTTATCAAATTCATCAAACACACCAGCCTTTACTAAACCTTCTAGTTGAAGTTTGTTTACATCTTTTGAATTAACTCTGTTAATAAAATTAATTAAGGATTTAAAAGGTCCATTTTTTTCTCTTTCATTTATAATGTTTTTAATAGCTTCTAGACCTACATTTTTTATAGCCCCTAGCCCGTAAATAAGTTTACCATTTACAGCTCTAAAATCAGAAAAACATTTGTTAATTGAGGGTTTGACTATTTCGATTTTAAGTTTCTTTAATTCTTCAACAAACTCTCTTAATTTAGAGGTATTAGTGAGTTCTGTTGACATTGTTGCAGCTATGAAGTCCTCTTTGTAATAAGTTTTTAAAAAAGCAGTTTGATAAGCAATTAAAGCGTAAGCAGCAGCGTGACTTTTATTAAAACCATATTGTGCAAAAGGTTCAATTTTTGTAAAAACAAAGTTAGCAACATCTTTTGCTATGCCTTTTTTTAAAGCACCATTAATAAATCTCTCTTTTTGTTTATCTAACTCTGCTTTCTTTTTTTTTCCCATAGCCCTTCTTAAGATATCTGCTTCACCAGCGGTGAAGCCTGCCAATGTTTGAGCAATTTGCATCACCTGTTCTTGATATATGATAATTCCATATGTTGGAGTTAGTATTTCTTTTAAAGTAGGATGTATATAATCGGGTTGTTTTACTCCATTTTTACAATCATTATAAATAGGAATATTGCTCATGGGTCCTGGCCTATATAAAGCAACGAGAGCAATAATGTCATCAAATCTATTAGGTTTCATCTGCCTAATTGCTACTCTCATCCCGGTACTTTCAAGCTGAAACAATCCTGTTGTTTCTCCTGTGGAGAGCATAGAATAGACTCTTTCATCGTTATGATCAATTTTACTAATATCTAGATTAATTTTTTTTGATTTTAATCTTTTAATAGTATTATCAATTACAGTTAGTGTCTTTAAACCAAGTAAATCAAACTTCACAAGTCCAGCGTTTTCAGATGAATACATATCGTATTGAGTAGATGGCAATGTTAAATTTGAACTATGGTCCATATATAATGGAAACTGTTCAGCTAACTTTTCACCAGCGATTACAACACCCGCAGCGTGGGTTGCCATGTTGCGATTAAGTCCCTCTAATTTTAATGAGAGATCTAATAATTTTTTTACCTTAGAGTTGTTTTTAATTTCTTCTTTAAATCTTGGCTCTCTATCGATAGATTCTTGTAATGTGAGAGGCCTTGATGGATCAAATGGTACCATTTTACAAATTCTATCTACATGTCCATAAGAAAGTCCTAAAACTCGGCCAACATCTCTTAAGACCATTCTTGCCTTTAATTTGCCAAAGGTAATAATATGGGCTACCCCATTTTTATATTTTGTTTTCAGATACTCAAATACTTGATCTCTCTTTTCTTCACAAAAATCTATATCAAAATCTGGCATGGAAATTCTATCAGGATTTAAAAATCTTTCGAAAATTAAATCAAATTCAATAGGATCCAAATCAGTTATATCTAGAGAATAAGCTACAAGTGATCCGGCTCCTGAACCTCTACCTGGGCCTACTGGAATAGAATTTTTTTTTGCCCATTTAATATAATCAGATACTATTAAAAAATAACTAGCATAATCCATAGAATTAATAATATCTATTTCATGTTTTAATCTGTCTGCATAAATTTCTAAAATTTTTTCTTTTGATTTGTTTTTGTTTTTTTTTAAAATGAAATTTTCTAATCGATTTTTAAGTCCTTTATTTGCTAAATATACTAGTTCCTCCTCCGGAGAACCACTTTCTTTACTGGCTATAGAGGGTAAAATTGGTTTAGATTTTTTTGGTTTAAAATTGAATCTTAAATGAAAGTTATAGTTATTTTCTAACGCTTCAGGTATGTCTGAGAATAATTTTTTTAATTCTTCTTCAGTTTTAATAAAATGTTGGTTGCTATATTTAAATCTATCATTATCATCAATAAAATTTTTTTCTCCAATGCATATAAGAGCATCGTGTGCTTCATACATTTCTTGGTTTAAATAAAAAATTTCTTGAGAAGCAATAATTGGCAACTGTAAAGATCTGGATATACTAAGTAAATAATTTTCGTAATTTTTTTCTTGAATTTCATTGTGACGTTGAATTTCTAAATACATCCTATTTTTAAAGGTACCCATAAGAGTGCTAATTATTCTATGGAAATCTTTAAGTTTATTTTTATAGAAAAGCTTTCCAAAAAAATTTGAGTAATTTCCAGTTAAAAGAATTAAACCTTCGCTATTATTTAATAATTCTTTTAAGCTACAGGATGGATCTGATGTTCCATCAATATTTAAGTAGCTTGATGATGATAATTTAGTTAAATTTTTATATCCAGTTTCAGATATTGCATATAATGTTATTTTTCCAATTATGTTTAGTTCATTAAGATTTATTTGAGTGCCAATTAATGGGTGTGTGCCAACTTTAGAAATTTTTTCAGAAAATTCTAAAGCACCACATAAATTATAACTATCAGCCAATCCAATTGATTTAATTTTCTTTTCCTTACAATAATCTGCTAATTCATCAATTTTTAAAGCACCTTCGCATATAGAATATTGGGTATGAACTTTAAAAAAATTAAAATTCTTATTTCTAACGAGCATTAACTCGTTTTATATCACCATTAGAAATAAACAACTTGTAATCTGCCCTGTTGGCAAGTTCTCTATTATGAGTTGCAAAAATTATAGTT
>MDTG01409385.1_pt1 | contig 12512 bp, 9 predicted proteins | sample 811421 | NCBI WGS metagenome assembly MDTG01 (sample SAMN05326645, study PRJNA326480) | marine metagenome | isolation source: seawater | place: Pacific Ocean: South East | collected 2011 | reverse complement strand
TAGCTGTGCCGAAGGTATCGATTGAAATAGATGTAGGTTCCGCAACACCAATGGCGTAGGACACCTGAATTTCGCAGCGATCAGCAAGACCTGCAGCCACAATGTTTTTAGCGACGTACCGGCCTGCGTAGGCAGCGGACCGGTCAACTTTGGAAGGGTCCTTGCCGGAGAAGGCACCGCCACCGTGGCGCGCCATGCCGCCATAGGTGTCGACAATAATCTTTCGTCCTGTGAGTCCACAGTCGCCCATTGGGCCACCAATAATGAACTGACCGGTGGGATTGATGTGATATTTGGTGTCATCAGAGAGCCATTCGCTGGGAAGCACTGCCTCAATGATCTCGCGCTTTATAAAGGTTCTCAGCGCTTCCTGCTCAATGTCGGCCGAGTGCTGCGTGGACAGAACGACTGCGTCAACCGCGACGGGCTTGCCGTCCTCGTAGCGCACTGAAATCTGACTTTTCGCGTCAGGGCGTAAGAAGTCGGCAGTACCCGAGCGGCGGAGCTCCGCTTGTTTTTCAACCAAGCGATGCGAGTAGTAAATTGGCGCCGGCATCAAGGTATCGGTTTCATTGGCTGCGTAGCCAAACATGAGGCCTTGGTCACCTGCACCCTGGTTGGCCTCGTCCGCTTCGTGCGTACCCATCGCAATATCAGCAGACTGAAGGCCAATTGCGTTAATTACGGCACAGGTATTGCCATCAAAACACACGTCCGAACTGTCGTAGCCGATATCGCAAATGACTTTCCGCACCGCGCTTTCAATTTCACCCGGCGTCACCGTTGCTGAAGAGGTGACTTCACCAGCCACAACAGCCATACCGGTCTTAACGAGCGTCTCCACTGCGACGCGCGCGTTTGAATCCTTTGCTAGGTAGAGGTCCAAGATGGCGTCTGATACTTGATCAGATACTTTATCTGGATGTCCTTCTGATACTGATTCCGAAGTAAATAATGCGTACGAGCTCACAGGTAACTCCACCGATTTGATTTTACCGGATCATATAAAGATATCTTTATATGTCAATGTGTAGTTATTTGAGTTTCTTACAAAACTCGGACAACTTCAGAGTTATTGGCAATCAGGAGGACGTCGGCAGGCCGGTGCGCAAAGATGCCGTTGCAGACGACGCCAGTAATATTGTTGATCACGGATTCGAGTTCGAGCGGGTCGGTAATAGTCAGTCCGTGAACATCGAGAATGATGTTCCCGTTGTCGGTTACCACACCCTCACGCCACACGGCATCGCCTCCAAGCCTATCCAGTGCATCGCAGACTAAGGTGCGCGCCATGGGAATTACTTCAAGCGGCAAGGGGAACCTGCCTAGGGTCGTCACCATTTTGCTGCTATCTGCAATGCAAATAAATTCGTCCGCTTTTGCCGCGGCAATCTTTTCGCGTGTGAGAGCGGCGCCACCGCCTTTGATCAGAAAACCGTCTTGCGTGGCCTCGTCGGCGCCATCGACATATACATCGACACGATCGACAGCATTTAAGTCCTGCACCTCGAAACCGAGCTCAAGTAACAGGGCCGATGAGCGCTCAGAGCTTGAGACTGTGGCCTTTATTCTGTCGCGCAATTGCGGCAACTCGGCGATGAAGCACTCGGCCGTGCTACCAGTGCCAATTCCGAGAATAATATCGTCACCCTGATGGCTGTTGACTCGCTTGATGGCTGCCTTGGCTACTGCCTGCTTGAGCGCGTGCGCGTCCATGATGGTTCCTTTTTTCATTATTGTGGTTGTGCCTCACCCGATAGAGAAGACCTTGCCTGGATTGAGAATACCGTCCGGGTCAAAGATCGCCTTGATCGCGCGCATGGCATCGATTTCTGAGTCAGATTTGCTGTAGCCGAGATAAGGCGCTTTGAGTGTGCCAACACCATGCTCGGCCGACACACTGCCCCCGAGCGTTTTTATCGCCTCGAAGATAGCCGCAGAGACGTCATTGCATCTCTCTTTGAATTCCTCGATCTGCAGGTTCTCGGGCTTCAAAATATTGAGATGAAGATTGCCGTCACCAATATGGCCGTACCAAACCACTTCCCAGTCGGGATAGTTCTCGTGAACCACGTCCTCAACGACCGCGAGCAGTTCAGGAACCTTTGATACGGTCGAGGAGATATCGTTCTTGTAAGGCGTCCATTTCGAAATGGTTTCCGATATGTCTTCGCGAAGCCGCCACAAGGCCCTCGCTTGGGCCACACTTTGGCTCATGACTGCATCGATCACCCAACCCTCTTCTATGCACTGCTCTACCGCCTCAAAGACATGCGCATCGGTCATGATATTCTCGCGCTCGAACTCGACCAAGGCATAGAACGGTGTTCTAGTCTCGAACGGCCGTGCGACTCCCGCATGTTCAACCACCTTTGAGACCGCAAGCTCTGAGAAAAACTCATAGGCCAGTAATGGTGTTGTTGATTGAATGCGATCTAACACGGCCATGATCGCACCCATATCACTGAGACCCAATACTAAAACGGTGGGGTCTTTGGGTGGCGCTGTGAGCTTGAGGGTTGCTTCGGTGATAAAGCCGAGAATGCCCTCCGATCCGATAAACAAGTGACGAAAGTCGAGGCCGGTATTGTTTTTCATCAGACCTTTATTGAGCTCGAGTACCTCACCTTTGCCGGTTACCACGGTTAAGCCAGCAACCCACTCTCGGGTCATGCCGTAACGAATGACATTGATACCACCGGCATTGGTTGCAATGTTGCCACCCATTTGGCTTGAGCCACTCGATGCGAAGTCGACCGGATAAAACAAATTTGCATCTCTGGCAGCCTGTTGTACGTTTTGGGTGATGGCTCCGGCGCCCACGGTCACAGTGCGGTCCGTCAGATTAACAGGCAAGATGTCGTTCATTTTATCCATCGACACTACAACCTCGCCATTTGCGGCGCAGGCACCACCGCTTAGGCCTGTTCGACCGCCCGACGGGACGAGCGCGAATTGACAGCGTCGGGCACATTCGACAACAGCCACGACATCGGCAGTATCTCGGGGAAATACGATGGCTGTCGGAGCCGGTGGAGTAAATCGGGTCCAGTCCCGACCGTAGGTTTCTAGTGATGAGGGATCGACAGCCACCTGCTCCGGAGTCACTACCGCACTCAACTCCTGAATAATGTCTATCGACGATCCGTCCACACTGAACTCCATAAAGACAGTGGACGTAATGTTACCATCTGCGCCCCGCACCATGACACCAAGTCAGAAACTCGATGAAACAACAATCGTTACAAAAGTCCAAAATTAAGTTCTTACTGCTTGAAGGCATTCACCCAAGTGCGATTGATGCGTTAGCGAAGGCGGGTTATGACAACGTCGTGTGCTACCCAAAGGCACTTCCCACTGAAGAGCTCATAGCGGAGATTAAAGATGCTCACTTTGTGGGCATTCGATCTCGGACCCAGCTGAGTGCCAAGGTGATTGAGGCAGCGGCGCGTCTTGTGGCCATTGGTTGCTTTTGTATTGGTACAAACCAAGTCGACTTGGAAGCGGCCTCTCGCAACGGTATTCCCGTATTCAATGCGCCCTTCTCAAACACGCGAAGTGTGGCGGAGCTGGTGATGGCCGAAGCCATTCTTTTATTGCGAGGGGTGCCACAGCGAAGTGCTGCCGCGCACAGAGGTGAGTGGCAAAAAACTGCCGAGGGTTCACATGAGTGTCGTGGCAAGACGCTGGGCATTATTGGTTACGGCAATATCGGCATGCAGCTCGGCGTAATCGCAGAAGGCCTCGGTATGAACGTGATCTACTTTGATGTTGAGTCAAAGCTCCCGATGGGTACTGCGCAACCCAAGGCAACCCTGTCCAGTCTTTTGGAGGATGCGCACGTTGTGAGCTTGCACGTACCACAGCACGCCAACACGGAGCTTTTGATAAGCAGTGACGAAATAGCGCAGTTGCGACAGGGCGCCATGCTCATAAACGCTTCACGTGGCAACGTGGTCGATCTAGATGCCTTGGCCGAGGCACTTCGATCAGGGCGCATTGGCGGCGCAGCGATAGACGTCTTTCCGGTGGAGCCACGTTCGAATAATGATGAATTTTTCTCGGCACTTCGAGGCCTCGATCAATGCATCCTGACGCCCCACATTGGCGGCTCCACCGAGGAAGCTCAAGAGAACATTGGTGTTGAGGTGGCGGAGAAGCTGACGCGATACAGCGATAACGGAACAACAACGTCGGCAGTAAATTTCCCCGAGGTAGCCCTACCTGAGCACGATGGTAAGCATCGTTTACTTCACGTTCATCAGAATATTCCGGGTGTTATGAGTGCTATCAACCAGGTGTTCAGTGAGAACAACGTGAACGTCAGCGGCCAGTATCTTCAAACTATGGGTGACACGGGTTACGTGGTCATCGACATCGAGGCGGATTACTCAAAAGCCTTAATTAAGAGCTTGACGGCGATCGAAGGGACCTTGCGAACACGGGTACTCTTTTAGTGTTCGTTTTCGTTTGTTTTAGGTCTCGCGTGTTTTCAGATTTCGTCCCATAAAACACAGGGGCATTTCACCTCATTCGAAGTAAAAGTTTGCAATAAAAATTGGCGAGTTCGCGGCTTTTTATAGTCAATCCGTGCGATCATTAACGCCGCTCACCCGCAACCCAATTGAGGACCTCGTTTTGCAGGAAGTTAATGGCTCAAACGTAACTCGACAGCATGCAGCAAACGCCATTAGAGCGCTCTCCATGGATGCTGTTCAGAAAGCTAACACAGGACACCCTGGCGCCCCCATGGGTATGGCGGATATCGCTGAAGTCTTGTGGACCGGGTATCTAAAATACAATCCCGCTAATCCTGATTGGGCAGACCGGGACCGCTTCGTGCTCTCCAACGGGCACGGCTCTATGCTGATCTATTCGCTGTTGCACCTCACCGGTTTTGATCTGTCCATAGACGACATCAAGGACTTCCGTCAGTTGCATAGCAAGACGCCCGGACACCCCGAGTACGGTTACACCCCGGGTGTTGAAACCACCACCGGGCCGCTAGGTCAGGGCCTTGCCAATGCCGTGGGTATGGCGGTTTCAGAAAAGCTCATGGCCGCCCGCTTCAACAAAGAAGGTCACCGGGTTGTCGATCACCGCACCTGGTGTTTTGTTGGTGACGGTTGCCTGATGGAGGGCATCAGTCACGAGGCCTGTTCACTGGCGGGTACACTGGGTTTAGGCAAGCTCAATGTGGTGTATGACGATAACGGGATATCAATCGATGGAGAAATCGAGGGCTGGTTCACCGATGACACGCCCGCACGGTTTGAAGCCTATGGTTGGCACGTCGTTCGCGAAGTTGATGGCCATGATCCGGACGCGGTTGCAGCTGCGTTTGACGAGGCAGTTGGTGAAACGTCACGCCCTTCTTTCATTTGTTGTAAGACAACGATTGGTAAAGGCAGTCCCAATAAGGAAGGCACAGAGTCCTGTCATGGAGCGCCTTTGGGTTCGGATGAAATCGCTCTGACGCGCGAGGCCTTGGGCTGGAGCCATGACCCGTTTGTCGTGCCTGACGATGTTTATGCGCACTGGGATGCACGTAATTCCGGTGCCGAGGCTGAGACCGCTTGGCAGTCGCTGTTTGATGCGTATAAGCGCGATTGTCCTGAGCTCGCCAACGAATTTCAGCGGCGGATGGCTGGCGAATTACCGGCAGAGTTTTTAAGCGGTGTGGATGATTTCATTGCACAGTGTGTTGCGAACGAGTCTGATGTTGCGTCACGTAAGGCCTCGCAGCAGGTGATTGCAGCGATTGCGCCGACATTGCCTGAGCTACTGGGTGGCAGCGCTGATTTGGCGGGTTCAAACCTCACACTGTGGCCCGGTGCTATCGGCGCCGATTCATCGGATGCCGAGGGCAACTACATTTATTATGGCGTTCGCGAATTCGCCATGGCAGCCATGATGAATGGTATTGCATTGCACGGTGGATTCATTCCCTATGGTGGTACCTTCCTTATATTCATGGAGTACGCGCGAAATGCGGTTCGCATGGCGGCGCTCATGAAACAGCGCGCTATTTACGTCTTTACCCATGACTCGGTCGGCCTGGGCGAGGACGGTCCAACGCATCAGCCGGTAGAGCAGTTAACTGCGATGCGATCAACACCTAACTTAGATACCTGGCGCCCCTGCGACGCGGTTGAGTCTGCTATTGCATGGAAGCAGGCGATTCAGCGAAGCGATGGACCCTCAGCCTTGGTATTTTCTCGTCAAACCCTGCCGCATCAGATCGGGGCGGCTGAGCGCGTTTCCGATGTCACGCGTGGTGCTTATATCCTCCGAGAGGAGCAGGGTGAGCTCGAGGCAGTCATCATCGCGACCGGCTCAGAAGTTGCGCTTGCGATAGAGGCAGCTGAGAGGATGTCCGCTGCAGGGCGAGGCGTTCGCGTGGTGTCTATGCCATGTGCCGAGGTCTTTCAACGACAGGATGTCGAATACCGTGAATCCGTGCTACCTAGCCATCTTCTGGCCAGAGTAGCTGTGGAGGCCTCTCACCAAGACTGGTGGTACAAGTACGTCGGCCTCGATGGCCGAGTGGTTGGCATGAATTCCTTTGGTGAATCTGCACCAGGGCCCGTCCTCATGAAGGAGTTTGGTTTTACGGTCGAGAATGTCATCGAAGCCGTAGAGGATGTGATTCTCAGCTAATGACCGCGGTTGGTATCAACGGCCTCGGACGCATTGGCCGTCTTGTCGCTCGCCGGTTGCATGAACGCGATGATGCGAGGCGTACTCTCGAGCTGGTCATGTGCAATGAGGTTGCAGACGTCGAAACTGTTGTGCACCTGCTCAAATACGACTCCACACACGGGCGGTTCTCCTACCCCGTCGCTTTCGACAAAGATGGACTGCAAATCGCTGATCGTGCCACTCGCCTAAGTCATGAAACTGAGCCATCAAATGTGCTCTGGGGCGATCGTGGGGTCGACATCGTTATCGATTGCACGGGTACTGAGCTCACCCGCGCCTCGGCTTCAGCGCATCTGGGCAACGGCGTCAGTAAGGTATTGCTCTCACAGCCCGCCAGTATTGATGTCGACAGCACCATAATTTGGGGCCTTAACCACAGCTTACTGACGCCTGAGATGGCGATTATCTCGGCGGGATCCTGCACCAGTAACGCGCTAATGCCCGTGCTCTCGGTGATTGACGGGGTATTTGGTATTAACGCAGGTATCGTCACCACAATACATTCTGCGATGAATGATCAGCCAGTCATCGATGCGTATCACCACACTGATTTGAGGAAGACCAGAGCGGCGTTTAACTCGGTCATTCCCGTTGAGACGGGCCTGGCGCAGGGAGTTGAGCGTTTCTTTCCTCACCTATCTAAAAAAATTAGCGCTCGTGCACTGCGTGTACCCACGCTCAACGTATCGTCACTTGATGTCGTCTTATCCGTTTATAAAAGCACCTCGGCTCATGAGGTCAATGCGGCAATCAGCGAGTCACTCGGCGATTTTGATGGTGTGCTAGCAGTTAACTCGGAGCCACTGGCGTCCTGCGACTTTCTTGGTGCTGAAGCGTCGAGCATCGTTGATACGACGCAAACGCAGGTATCGAACGGCCATCTGATCAAGGTGATGATTTGGTTCGATAATGAGTGGGCATTCGTTAATCGCATGGTCGACATCGCCCTTCGGCTGTCGGATTTTGTGGCCGAAGAGTCATCCAGCTAGCAGACTAAAACGAATTCAAGATATAAGCGAACAGAGGTTGATTATGCTGTCGATGGACCAGCTTTCACTCGCAGGGAAACGTGTTCTGATTCGAGAGGATCTCAATGTCCCACTGCGTGATGGGCGAGTAGCCAATGACGCTCGCTTACGAGCGGCGGTTCCAACGATTGAGGCTGCGGTTGCGGCTGGCGCAGGCGTCATCCTGATGTCGCATCTGGGTAGGCCCGTTGAGGGTGAGGCCTCGGAAGAGTTCTCGCTTTCACCTGTTGCCGATGCGCTGTCTGCGTTGCTGGGACTGCCGGTCACGCTGAAGCGCGAGTGGCCGATCGATGCGCCACAGGCAGGTGACGTCTGGCTGCTAGAAAACGTTCGTTTCAATGTCGGCGAAAAGGCGAATAACGACGAGTTGGCGAAACGCTACGCAGGCTTATGCGATGTGTTTATCATGGATGCCTTCGGCACCGCTCACCGCGCGCAGGCATCGACGCACGGTGTTGCTAAATTCGCTCCTCAAGCCTGTGCTGGACCGCTGCTAGCGGGTGAGCTTTTTGCTCTGGGTCGCGCGCTCAGTGAACCCGCGTCGCCGATGGTAGCCGTTGTTGGGGGCTCGAAAGTGTCAACTAAGCTGGCCGTCCTGGAGCGCCTGTCTGAGCTGTGTGATCAGTTGCTAGTGGGAGGCGGGATTGCCAATACGTTCCTAGCGGCGGCGGGCTATCCGGTGGGTAAGTCGCTGCATGAGCCCGATCTTATCCCGACAGCGCGCGCGTTGATGGCTAAAACGCATATCCCCTTGCCCATTGATGTTGTGGTGGCAAAGAAGTTCAGCGAGACGGCTGAAGCAACGGTCAAGCTGGCAGCTGACGTGTCGGCAGATGACATGGTTTTAGACGTGGGTCCGCTGTCGCGAGCGCGGATGTCCGAGGTCTTGTTGGCTGCTGGAACCATTCTGTGGAACGGTCCGGTGGGAGTCTTTGAATTTCCTGCCTTTGCTGAAGGGACTCGTGCATTGGCCTCAGCCGTCGCCGACAGCTCAGCATTCACGTTGGCGGGTGGGGGCGATACGCTCGCTGCCATCGATGAATTCGATATCGCGAACCGCGTTTCGTATATTTCGACGGGTGGCGGTGCGTTTTTAGAGTTTGTAGAGGGCAAAGAGCTACCTGCTGTTGCCATCTTGCACGAACATCAGGATCAGTGACCAGGTCGAGAGGAACATAACATGGCACTAATAAGCATGAGGCAATTACTGGATTACGCTGCGGAGCATCAGTTCGGTGTGCCGGCCTTTAATGTCAATAATCTCGAGCAAACTCGAGCTATTATGGAGGCTGCTGCGCACTGTGATGCTCCCGTCATCATGCAAGCCAGTGCCGGCGCACGGAAGTATGCCGGTGCCCCGTTTCTGCGGGCGATGATGGATGCGGCAGCGACCGAATTTCCAGATGTGCCCATTGTGGTTCACCAAGACCACGGAACGTCTCCCTCTGTGTGTCAGCGATCCATACAACTAGGATTTACTTCGGTGATGATGGATGGGTCATTGGGAACCGATGGCAAGACCCCCATGGATTATGACTACAACGCGCAGGTGACAGCGCAGGTGGTAGAGATATCACACGCTTGCGGTGTGTCGGTGGAAGGTGAACTTGGCTGCCTCGGCTCGTTAGAGACCGGTGAGGCGGGAGAGGAAGATGGCGTCGGTGCCGCAGGGAAGTTGACACACGATCAAATGCTCACGGATCCCGACGAGGCCAAGCAGTTTGTTGCTGATACCGGTGTCGACGCCCTAGCCATTGCCTGTGGTACAAGTCACGGTGCTTACAAGTTCACGCGTCCGCCCACCGGTGACATTCTTGCGATCGATCGCATTAAAGCCATTCACGCCAATATTCCCGATACACATTTGGTAATGCATGGCTCGTCAGCGGTACCCCAGGATTGGTTGGCCATCATTAACGAGTACGGAGGCGAAATCCCCGAGACTTATGGCGTACCAGTCGAGCAGGTGGTTGAGGGCATTAAGCACGGTGTCCGTAAGGTCAACATCGACACAGATTTGCGATTGGCGTCAACAGGCGCGATTCGTCGCTTCCTCGCGGAGAATCCGGCTGAGTTCGACCCGCGGAAGTACTTCAAGGAGAGCCTTGTTGCGATGCGCGATATTTGTATTGCCCGATACGAGGCCTTCGGCTGTGCTGGGCATGCGTCCAGAATAAAGCCGCTGTCCTTGGCTGAAATGCAGGAGCGCTACAGCGCGGGTAGCATTTAGCAGCGCGATGCGGCGCAGCCGCTAATATTCGCGTAAACTTCGCGTTTTGCTGCTGTGCCGCGTGCGATGACAGACCCCTACATCGAGAAAATTCTCAACGCCCACGTGTACGACGTCGCTGTCCAGACACCGTTGACGCAAGCGCCGACGTTATCCGAGCGGATGGGCTGCGACGTGCGATTAAAGCGAGAAGACCTTCAGCCAATCTTCAGCTTCAAGTGCCGTGGCGCTTACAACAAGATGGCATCGCTGTCGGATAAGGAGCGCGCCCAGGGTGTGGTTGCCGCCTCTGCGGGTAATCATGCGCAGGGTGTTGCGCTAGCCGCGCAGAAGCTTGGAGTGCAGGCGACGATTGTCATGCCCGTCACCACGCCCTCGATAAAAGTTGAGGCGGCTAGGCGACGCGGAGCCCAGGTTGTGCTCCATGGCGATGCATTTGATCAGGCATCCGAATTTGCCAATCGCCTGGTCGAGGAGCGCGGGGCGACCTATCTGCATCCTTTTGACGATCCCGCCGTAATTGCAGGTCAAGGTACTGTGGGTTTCGAGGTCACTGAGCAATCACCTAAACCCGCTGACTACGTATTCATTCCCTGTGGTGGTGGTGGCTTGCTATCTGGCATGGCGGTCTTCTTGAAACATACTTGGCCGGATGTAAAGGTCATCGGTGTGGAGCCTGCTGATGCTGCCTGCGCGCTCGCGGCAAGACAAGCCGGCGAGAGAGTCACTTTGTCGGAGGTTGGCTTGTTCGCCGATGGCTGCGCGGTTGCTCGCGTGGGCCAGGAGACACATCGGGTCATCGAGCAATATGTTGATGACATCATTACGGCCACCACAGATGAAATGTGTGCAGCGGTTAAGGACATATTTGATGACACGCGGGCTATTGCTGAGCCCGCCGGCGCCTTGGCCATTGCTGGCATGAAGACCTACCTGTCGGAAAACAATGTAACCGAAGCATCGGTGGTGGCGGTGCTAAGTGGCGCAAATACCAACTTTGATCGTTTGAGATACATCTCGGAACGCACGGATATCGGTGAGCGTCGCGAAGCGATTCTTAGCGTTACGATTCCCGAAGTACCGGGGGCCTTTAAGGCATTCTGTGGCACGGTTGGTAAACGCAACATCACGGAGTTTAACTACCGTGGTACTGATGAGCAGACCGCCCGGGTGTTTGTCGGTCTGACGGTCGCGCCACAAAGCGATGATGTGGAGGATTTAGTAAATAAGCTGGAGAGTCAGGGCTACAGCGCGGTCGACTTAACCGACAACGAAATGGCCAAGTTACATGTAAGGCATATGATCGGCGGGAAAATGAGCCTCAGGGAGAGCGAGGAGCGAGTTTTTCGTGTTGAGTTCCCTGAGCGGCCCGGTGCGCTGATGAAATTCCTCGATGCCCTGGGGTCGGACTTCAATATCTCCATGTTCCACTACCGTAACCACGGTGCGGCCTATGGCCGCATCCTGGTTGGCTTCACTAATAGCGATCAGGATCGCTCTCGACTCATCACCAGGCTCGACCAGGTTGGCTTCCGCTATTGGGAAGAAACGGAAAATCCGGCCTACCAGGCCTACTTAAAGCCGCTTGCTTTGTGACAAATTACCACTATCATGTCGTGAGCTCGCGAGGATAAGCGAGCACGAAGAGATAGAAGAAGCTGTTAATAAGAAAGCAGTGCGAAGAACCAGAAAAGCAGTGGGGAAGTTGTGGGGAAAAAAAAGCCGGGGTTGTTTAGTGTCCTTTTGCTTGGTTTCGTTGTGGTCATCACAGCCAGTGCGCTAACTGCAAGAGAACAGGACTCGAAAAGCACCAACGTCGGTCACTCGTGGCAGCAAGATTTAGCCTAGTCACTCGGCCGTCATCGCAGTACTTACGTCGTTGATAAGTCAGAACTGGATCAGCCCCTCTTCGCTGATGAATCCGTTCATGGGTACGTCGTGAGAATCGAAAGGAGCGTGGTCCACTAACTGGCAATGAAATCCAATACCCAGTTTGTATCCCGGTGCATCTGCCAGCGCCCTGTCGTAGTAGCCCTTTCCAAACCCCAACCGATTTCCCTGTCGATCACAGGCAGTCAGTGGGACAAGAAACAGATCTATTGCACTTGATGGCACGAGATCTGCGACTTCGGTCGGTTGCTGCGCACCGCCAAAGCCCGTTTCAAGCCTATCGCTCGATTTGAATAGGTGAAAGCTTAACTCGAAGTTGGGCAGTGTCCGAGGAGCGACAAAACATTTGGATCGATGCTCTAACCGCAACAAGTGGGATAGATCCACCTCCGATTTAAGTGGCAAGTAGGTTGCGATGGTCATCGCTTCTTTAAAGACACTTAGTTCTATCAGGGAGTCAACGATTGCCTGACTCTTTTGTTTTCGAGATTCAGTCGACAGTGCCCGACGCTTACCAAGCACATCGTTGCGAACTGCTAGTTTGACGTCTGGCATGGCACCAATAGCCCAAAGATGGAGTATGACCCAGAGTACCGCCGACGGTGTCGCCCTTGAACCGTAGCGGTTCAAGGTGGTGATCCCCATTCTGCATCAGGCGTCCC
>MDTG01307850.1_pt1 | contig 12512 bp, 13 predicted proteins | sample 811421 | NCBI WGS metagenome assembly MDTG01 (sample SAMN05326645, study PRJNA326480) | marine metagenome | isolation source: seawater | place: Pacific Ocean: South East | collected 2011 | reverse complement strand
CGTACGCCCCGCGGGTCGCGGTGGCAGGCGCGGGGCAGCGGCGGGGCTGGGGCGCCCGGGCGAGCGCAGGGAAGCTGGACACAACCCTCGGTTGTGTCCAGCCTCTCGCGCTACTCCTCGCGCTGGAAGGCGATCCACTCCCAGCCCTGGTCGTGCTGGCGGAGGACGAGCTTGGCGCGGTCGACTAGCAGCTTGCCGTCGAGGCTGGCGACGATCCTGGCTGGAGCGCGGGCCTCGGGGCGGCGGGCGGGCGGCTGGCCGGGCTTCTCCGGGCGGAACTCGACGATCTGCCAGGGACCTAGCAGCTCGAAGCGAACGTCGAGGAGCTGGGGCACGACCGCGCGGATCCGCTGGGCTTCCTCGCGGTCGCTTGGGCGCTGACCCTCGCCCAGGAGCCCTAGGTCTCCTGCTGGGCGAAGGCGCTGCCAGAGCTCGTCGCCGATCAGGCTGCGGAGCGCTGCGAGGTCGAGCGCGTGGAGGGCACGCTCCAGGCTGCTCCAGCACTCGTCGGGTGTCTGGGCCGGATACCCATAGGGGTCGTTGCGCCCCCAACGCGAGGTCTTGGTGCGGAGGAGCTCCAGGGCAGGCTTGTCGTCGATGCGGACCTCGAACCGAACCAGGCCCACGTCGACCGCAAACCAATAGCGCAGCGAGACCCGGCCGTCGACGTGGGAGAAGCGGCGCGCCCGAAAGCTCCCCGCAGGGGTCTCGACTTGCTCGCGCTGACCACCGCCCTCACGTTCGTCGTAGATCCGCTGCTGCGCGCGCTGGCCCGCCTCGGCCGCAGGCACAACCCAGAGCTCGCCGCGCCGGACGAGGAAGCGCAGGGAGCCGCCTTGCGGGGCACCCAGGCCGAGGGACTCGTAATAGACCGTCCCCTCGGCGCCGCGGACGGCGAAGAGCGCCGCCTCGCGAGGAGGGTCCTCGGGGTCGTGAGTGCGCACCTGGAACCAGAGGACCCGGCCAGCGCGCGCCGCGAGGAGCGCCGCCGCTCGAGGACCGCGCACGGAACCCTCCCCCTCCTCCGCTGGACCGAGGAAGCCTCCCTCGCGGTCTCCCTCGGCCTGACAAGCAACGAGGAAGAGCGACAGCAGCGCGCACCACAACCGCATGGCCCACACATTAGCCCGTCCCTGGGCTCCCACTAGGTGGCGCCGGGAGTTCGGGTAGAGTGCCCCCCCTTCAACCCCACAGGAGGCACCCGTGGCCAAGATCGCTGTCGTGACCGGAGCCAGCCGCGGAATCGGCCGCGCATGCGCCCTCAAGCTCGCCCAGGAGGGCTTCGAGGTCTGGGCCAACTACCGCAGCAACGAAGAAGCAGCCAAGTCGCTCGAGGACGAGATCCAGAGCGCCGGCGGCTCCTGCAAGCTGCTCAAGTTCGACGTGGCCGACGCTGAGGCTGCCACCGCGGCGCTGGCACCCTTGGAAGAAGAGCCCGCGGCGGTCCTGGTCAACAACGCCGGAATCACCAGGGACGGCCTCTTCCTCACCATGTCCCGGGAGAACTGGGAGAGCGTGATCAACACCAACCTCTCCGCCTTCTACAACGTCACCAAGCCCGTCCTGAAGGGCATGTCCAAGGCCAAGTATGGCCGGATCGTCACCATGTCCTCGGTCTCGGGACAGCAGGGCAACAAGGGACAAGCCAACTACGCCGCGAGCAAGGCTGGCCTGATCGCCGCCACCAAGTCGGTCGCCCAGGAATACGCGCGCTGGAACATCCTCGCCAACGTCGTCTGCCCCGGCTTCATCGCCACCGACATGGTCGACGGACTACCGGCCAAGGAGATCAGCAAGCAGATCCCCCAGCGCCGCTTCGGCAAGCCCGAAGAGGTCGCCGAGGTCGTGGCCTTCCTCGCCTCGGAGCGCTGCTCCTACGTCAACGGGGCGGTGATCAACGTCAACGGCGGCCTGTTCACGGGCTAGACGTGAGCCGCCGCGCCGCACTCGCTCTCGGCCTCGCCCTAGCCCTGCTGGCCTGCAGCGAGCCCGCGCCTGCTCCCGAGACCCCCGAGGCCGCGCCGACTCCGGCCGCGCCCGTCGGGCCTTGGCGAGTCGAGGTCGCCCTCGATGCCGGCGTGACCCTCAACGCCTGCGCCCTGGGCGACGTCGACCCGACCCGCCCTGGGCCCGAGCTCGTCGCCGTCGGGGGCAAGGGCGAGGTGTTCGTCGTGTGGCGGGAGGGAGAGGGCTGGGGCTCCACGCGTGCGCTCAGCACGGGCGGCGAGCTGGTCCAGGTCGCGGTCGGCGACGTCGACCCGACCCGCCCCGGGCTCGAGATCGTCGCCGTCGGCGCCTCGCGCGGCGGCGAGGACGACGGGACCCCCGGGCGCGCCACCCTGATCTACCGCGCAGGCGACCAGTGGCAGAGCGAGCGGCTGCGGGACGAGCGCAGCCTGCTCCACGCGGTGTGCCCGGTCCCAGGCGGCGTGCTCGTCGCCGGCTACGACCAGCGCGTGGCCTTGCTCCAACGCGTGGAAGGCCGCTGGCGAGCCAAGGACCTCGGCGAGTTGCCCGGGCCCGCCCGCTGCGCCGTCCCCCTCCCCGACGACCCGGGTCCGGCGGGCGCCGCCTTCTGCTGCAAGGACGGCAGCGTCGTGCGCTGCGTTCGCCGCGGCGACGACTACGAGCTGCAGCCGGCGGACTTCCGCGCCTCGGGTCGAGCCCGACTCTCGGCCGCCAACGATCACCTCCTCGTCGCCGACGACGACGGGACCCTGGCCCTGGTCCCCGGGCTCGCCCCGGGGCTCCCGACTCATGTGCGCGGACAAGCGCGCGTCGAGATCTACCGCGCCTCCAGCAAGCTCCGAGGCGCCGTCCTGGCCGACGTCGACCCCAGCGTGCCCGGCCTCGAGGCCTGCACCTGCAGCGGAGCGGGAGAGCTGACCGTGTTGAGCCACGTCGGCGGACGCTGGGAGCCCGTCGAGGTGACACAGGACACGGCGACTCTCCACGACCTCTGCTACGGACCCCTCGGCGACCTCGGACCCGTCCTGGCGGCCGCCAGCCGCGGCGGACGCCTCTGGGTCGCCCGCCGCCGCTGAGCCGAGCAGGCCTAGGGGCGGAGGCCGCCACCGGCTAGCGATAGAAGGACTCTCCGAAGTGCTTCTCGAAGAACTCCGCGAAGAGCGGTTCGAGCCGACGCCCTCCTCGGAGCGCCTCGCTCCACTTAGCGCGCACCTCCGCCGCGGACTTGCCCTTCAGCGCCAGCTCCATTCCCTCGATGAGCCGCAAGCGATGTGAGGCGGAGCGAGCGGATCGCCGTCGCGACCTCCTCCCAGCTTCCGCCTCGGCTCCAGTCGCGCGCGAGCGAGAGGTCGAAGTGCAGCTTGCCGTAGAGGGCCCCGAGCCATGGTCGGGCGAGTCCTTGGGTCGTCTCCTGCGCGAACCCCAGCTCGACTCGCAGACTCGCGCTCAGCCGCTGGACCCAGCCCGGAGCCTCTCGCAGGGAGTCGAGGTCCCGCACCGCGTCGGCGAAGCGCTGATCAAGCGGACCTGGGCGAGGAGGTGGCGCGCCTGCGCTTCGAGCTGGTGGGTGGGCGCGTTCTTCCAGCTCAGCGCGGTTGCGCCGAAGAGCAGGTCGTGGACGTCGCCGGCCCTTAGGTCTCGGTCCACCCGCACGGCGGAGGCGAGCTGGCCGAAGGGTTCGCCACGAGGACGACCAGGGCCTGGAGGCGGACGAGCATCAAGCGCCAGGCTGGCACGGAGGGAGCAGAGCTCGACGGCGGGGCCGGGGTCTCCTCGAGGACGGCGCTCAGGGTCGAGAGCAGCGAGCCCCGTGACGCGATCGGAGGTCGACCGGTCAGGCAGGTGTAGAGGATCCCTCCCAGCCCGTAGACGTCGGTCCAGGGTCCATAGCCCTTCACGTCACCTCGGGCCTGCTCGGGCGCCATGTAGACCGGCGTCCCGAGCAGCTCGCCGCTCTGGGTCAGCTCTCCGCGCCGTTCAGGCGGGCCAAGCCGAAGTCGGTGACCTTCGCGCTGCCATTCGGCGTGAGCAGCACGTTGGCGGGCTTGAGGTCTCGGTGCAGCACCCCTCGCTGGTGCATGTGCGCGATCCCCTGCGCCCCTTGGAGGGTCAGGCGGCAGGCTTCGGCCGGCGCGAGCACACTGCGCTCCTGGATCAAGGCGGCGAGGTCGCCGCCCTCGACCAGCTCCAGCGCCAGGTAGGCGAACCCACCCTCCTGGCCGAGCTGGAGCACCTCCGCGACGTGAGGGTGGCGGCCTGCGGCGGCGACCGCCTGCCCCTCGCGCGCGAAGCGCAGCGCCTCTCCCTCGTCGCCCTTGGGCAGGAGGTTGAGGGCGCACGAGAACCCGCTCTGGACGTGCTCGGCCAGGTAGACCTCGCCCATGCTGCCTGCGCCCAGGCGACGCACGAGACGCCAGGGGCCGACCGTCCGCTCCACCCGCCCAGCCTACTCGCAGGCGTGCAGCCGGTGTCCTCGCTCTTGCAGCTCGGACGCCGAGATCCGCTCGCCGATCCGCCGCCCGTCGAGCTGACGGCACCACGGCTGGTGGAAGAGCTCTTCGCCCGCGTTGCGCGCGTAGCGCCAGCCCTGCTGCTCGGCCTCCTCGACCATGGCGGCCCGGGCTCGCGTACGGCGGACTTGCATCGCCGACCACATGGCGAAGAGCACCAAGAGCCCCAGGCCGACGCCGACCAGGAAGCTCTTGATCGCGCTGCTCCGCCACAGCTCGCGCCAGGCGGAGGGCTCCTCGTCGGCGTTGTAGATCGCGCGCCGCTCGGCGGTCTCGAGGGCCAAGCGATCGAGGATCTCGTCCTTGATCGGGTCGAGGGTCGACTCGGTGAACACGGCGTTGCCCTGACACGAGGGGCAGTTGACCGTCTTGCCGAAGAACTCGACCGGGATCTGCACGTGAAAGCCGCACAGCCCGCACTCGACGAGCACCTTGCGGATCGCGGCCACCTCGCCGCGGAAGTTGGGTCTGGCGTCGGGGTCGGGGGAGTCGACCGGGATCGGGCGGTCGCCCGCGACGCTGGTCTTGCTCAGGCCCGGCTCGGATTCGGCCGCGGCAGCCTTGGCCGCGCGCTGCTCGAGGGCGGTCAGGTCGAGGAGCGTGTGCTCCTCGGTCTCCCGCTGGCGGGCGCGCGCGGCGACGATGTCGTCCAGGGAGTCGCTCGGGAAGGGGTCACCTGCGTCGCCGCTGTCGAGCCGGATCGCGACCTTGGCGCTGTCCTCCGCCGGGTCCTCCTGGGCGCGCTGGATCCGAGCCAGGGTCCGCGCGGTGCGCTCGTCCACGCTGCTGGTCGAGAGCTGCACCGGCAGCTCAGCGCTGTCGTCCCCCGAGTCGAGCGGAACCGCGAGCACGCCGTTCTTGCACTTCGGGCAGCGGTAGAAGCGACCGGCCAGCTCCCGCGAGAAGCGCCGTGTGAACCGGCAATGGCTGCAGCGTCCTTCGAGGCTCAGTGTGCGGTCTCCGCCCGGGCGTGCGACGCCCAAGTCGAGCAACTCTAGGGCGCTCGAGACGCACGTTCAATCCAGGGAGGAAGACGAAGGAGCAGATTCGCACGCGCTCGGGCTAGGGCTCGGCATGCCGCTTGAACGGGAGCCGCGCGTCGTCGGCGTGGCCTCGGGCGCCGACTCCAAGGAGATTCCATGTCTGCTACCCCGACCCTGCTCCGCCTGCGCCCGCTACACAGCGCGGCAGCACCTGCCCGCCGGCGCTGGCTCCTGGCCGCGTGCGCGCTCCTCTCGCTGCTCCTGGGCGTCTTCGCGCTCAGGCGCGCCAGCTCACCGGCCAGCGAAGAAGAGCTGCTCCGCGTCGCCCTCGCCGAAGCCCGCGAGAACTGCCTGGCCGCCGAGTTGGCCTCCCTCGGCGAGGCCCACGGCGAGCTCTTCCGGACCGAGGCCCTCCTGGCGGCCCTCGACACCGAGCGCGTGCGCGAGGGCGCCTACGGCGAGCTCCCCGCCCTGCGCCGCGAGGCCCGCTGGCTGGCGAGCGTCCAGCCCGGCGACCCGCCGGCGGGTCGCTCCTGGGAGGACGTGCGCTTCCTGGCCGGCGCCCTGCACTGGTATCTGGAAGGCGCCCTGCGCGAGGTGCCCTCGGGCGAGGCCCACGAGGTGCTGCCTCAGGCCTACGCCCACGACGAGCTCCAGGAGTTCCGCGGGCTCGGCTTCGCCGACCTGCTCGATCGCTGGGACTGAGCCCTTCGTCCTCGCCGCCCGGGGCCGAGCTCGCTCGGCCCTGGGCGACGCGGCGCGGTCCCGTTGACCCGGCTCGGCGGCAGCACTACCCTCTGAGCCGTGGACGTCTTCGCACGGATTCGCTACGGCTGACGCCGCGGGCCTTCGACCCGCGGTCTGCGAGCGTCCCCCTACCCCCGTCTGGCCGAGCCGATCGGCTAGCCACCTCGTAGGTGCTCCTGTCCGGGTCTGGTCCACCCAACCCCACTCAGGAGTGCCTGTGAGCTACCTCGAGACCCTCGAACCGATCGCCCGCGACGTCGTCGCGCAGCACGCCCCCGCCGTCGACGGGGAGGGCCGCTTCCCGCGCGAGTCCGTCGACGCCCTCGGCGCGGCGGGCCTGCTCGGCCTGCTCAGCGCCACCGACGTCGGCGGCCTGGGCCTCGGCCCCGCGGCCGCCGTGCGCGTGATCGAGCGCCTGGCCCAGGAGTGCGGCTCGACCGCCATGGTCACGACCATGCACTACGCCGGCACCGCGGTCGTCGAGGCCTTCGGCCCTGAAGACGTGCGCCGCGGGCTGGCCACGGGCGAGCGCTTCACGACCCTGGCCTTCTCGGAGGCCGGCTCGCGCAGCCACTTCTGGGCCCCGCTCTCGACCGCGCGCCAGGAGAACGGGCACGTCGTGCTCGACGCCAAGAAGAGCTGGATCACCTCGGCCCGCCAGGCCACCGACTACGTGTGGTCGAGCAAGCCGCTGGCCGGCGAAGAGGCGAGCACGATCTGGCTGGTGCCCGCCAAGAGCGAGGGCCTGAGCGTGCCCCGCCCCTTCGACGGGCTCGGCCTGCGCGGCAACGACTCGACCCCCGTCACGGCCGAAGGCGTCAAGGTCGCGCCCGAGGCGCGCCTCGGCGAGGACGGCGGCGGCTTCGGCGTCATGATGGGCACGGTCCTGCCGCGCTTCAACTTGATGATCGCGGCCGGCGCGCTCGGTCTGGCCAGCGGCGCGCTGAAGCGCGCGATCGCCCACGTCAGCGCGACCCGCTACGCGCACCTCGGCTCGAGCCTGGCCGACCTGCCGACGATCCGGGCCTACGTGGCGCGAATGCAGATCAAGACCGACATGACGCGGACCTTGCTCCACGACGCGGCCGCCGCGGTCGAGGGCGGGCGCGAGGACGCCATGCTGCGCGTGCTCGAGTCCAAGGCCGCCGCCGGCGAGACCGCCCTCGAGGTGACCGACCTCGCGATGCGCGTGTGCGGCGGTCAGGCCTTCCGCAAGGACGTGGGCGTCGAGCGCCTGTTCCGCGACGCGCGCGCGGCCAGCGTGATGGCGCCGACCACCGATCAGCTCTACGACTTCATTGGCAAGGCCGTCTGCGGCCTCGATCTCTTCTAGGAGGCTTGAATGCCCAGCAACCGCCTGCTCCTCGGCGCCGTCGCCTATGACCCCAAGGTCGTCACGATCTGGGAGGGCTTCAAGGTGTGGTTCGCCGAGCAGGGCCTCGACTTCGACTACGTGCTCTACAGCAACTACGAGCGCCAGGTCGAGAGCCACTTCGCCGGCCACTTCGACGTGGCCTGGAACTCCCCCCTGGCCTGGATCGAGGCCGAGCGGCTCGCCAAGCAGCGCGGGCGCGAGGCCACGGCGATCGCGATGCGCGACACGGACCAGGACCTGACCTCGCTGGTGGTGGTCAAGGCCGACTCGCCCTACCAGTCGCTGAGCGACCTCGAGGGCAAGGCGATCGCGGTCGGCGCCAGCGACTCGCCCCAGGCGACCCTGATCCCCATGGAGCACATGGCGGCGGCGGGGCTCGACCCCGGCAAGGCCGAGATCCGCCGCTTCGAGGTCGGCGTCGGGCTCCACGGCGACCACATTGGCGGCGAGCGCGACGCGGCCAAGGCGCTGATCGCGGGCGAGGTCGAGGCGGCCTGCATGATCGACGGCAACCACTTGCTGTTCACGAGCGAGGGCACGCTCCCCAGCGGCCAGACGCGCGTGCTCAGCCAGACCGGGACCTACGACCACTGCAACTTCACGGTCTTGGACGGCTGCGAGGCGCCGCTGGAGCGCTTCACCGAGCTCTTGCTCGGCATGTCCTACGACGACCCCGCCGTGCGCCACCTGCTCGACCTCGAGGGGCTCAAGGTGTGGAAGCCGGGGCGGACCAGCGGCTACGCGCTCCTCGAGGCCGCGGTCGACCGCTTCGGCGCGATCGACGACTGGCTGGCGGCCCAGGGCTAGGGCGAGCGGTGGAGGCGGGCCTGCGCGCGGACGCGACTCTCGACCTGGGCGAGCTCGGGCTCGACCAGGGCGGGCACCTGCTGATCAAGCGCGCCCTGCGCGGGCTCGCCGTCGGCGGGCGCTTGGCGATCGCGGGCAGCCACCGCGAGCTCGGCGTGCACCTCCGCGGCTGGGCTCGCGCGCAGGGGCACGGGACCGAGTGGCCGGAGGCGGGAGCGGTGGCGGTGTTGATCCGCGGCGGCGCCGAAGACGGCCGCTGGCGCGGGGCCGAGCAGACCGGGCACGCCGACCCCGAGGCGGCGGGGGCCGTCGTCGAGCGTCCGCCCCAGACCTGGGGCCTGGCGGGGCGCGGCGCGCGGGTCGAGGCCGGCGCGCCGGCCTTCTCCTTCGCGATCGACCACAAGGTGCAAGTGTGGGCCGACGAGGCGGCCCGGATCTACCAGCAGGCCGTCGCCGCCCAGTGGGACCCCAACACGGCGATCGACTGGGAGCAGAGCGTCGAGCTGCCCGACGAGGTCGAGGACGCGGTCGTGCAGGTCATGACCTACCTGATCGAGAACGAGACCGCGGCGCTGCTCGTGCCGGCGCGCTTCCTGGCGCAGATCCACCCCCACTTCAAGGAGGTGCTTCAGGTGCTCGCGGTGACGGCCGCCGACGAGGCCCGCCATATCGAGGTCTTCACGCGCCGCGCCCTGCTCAAGCGGAGCGAGCTGGCTCTCTCGACCGCGGGCGGGCAGGCCTCGCTGAAAACGTTGGTCGACGAGCCCGACTTCGCGCTGGCGAGCTTCTTGTTGTCGGTGCTGGGCGAGGGGAGCTTCCTCTCGCTGCTGTGGTTCCTGCACGAGCACGCGCCGGATCCGCTCACGCGGCAGATCGCGCAGCTGACGGCGCAGGACGAGGCGCGCCACGTGGCCTTCGGGTTGGCGCACCTGCGCCGACACGTGGAGGCCGACCCCGCCGAGCGGGCGCGTCTGGCCGACGCCGTGCACCGGCGCCACGACGCGCTTCAGCACACGGCGGGGCTGAACGAGGAGGTGTTCGACGCGCTGATCCTGCTGGCGGCCGGGAGCTGGGAGCACGCGGCGCTCAAGAGCGGCTTCGAGCGGGTGGTCGCGCTGAAGCAGGACATGGACAAGGGGCGGCGAAAGCGGCTGCTGAAGCTCGGGTTCGGCGAGGACGAGGCGAACGCCCTGTCCGCGCTGCATACGCGGAACTTCATGTAGGGCGGGCCGCCACCCGCCCGAGCTACTCCTCGCTGAGGGCCGCGTCGAGCTCGTCCATCAGCGGGTCGTCCGCCTCCAACGGCTCCTCGGGCTCGTCGGGGGCGTCGGGTTGGCCCGCGACGGCCTCCTCCAGGCTGCCGCGCGAGAAGCCGTCCTTCTCGGCCTCCTCGACCAGCGCCTCGCCGCGCGCCACCAGGCGCTTCATCTCGTCCGACGTGTCGTCGCCGAGCACGTCCTTCATCTCGAGGTGGCGCTCGATCTTGCGCATCGCCATCTCGAGGCTGACCGACTCCTGCTCGTAGCGGTCGCGCTGCAGGCGGAGGCGCTTGAGGAAGGTCTTGATCTCCTTGATCTCCTCGATGTACTTCTTCGCCTTGAAGCGCGCGGTCTTGCTCTCCTTGACCTTCGGCCGCAGGCGCTTGACCTCCTCGATCGCCTGGTCGCGCTCACGCTCCATGCGCGCGATCGTCGGGTCGAGCTTCTTCTTGATCACGCTGCGCACCTTGTAGTGCGTGGTGCGCAGCTGCTCGAGCTCGGGGCTGTTGACCCGCGGGGGCGGCAGCGGGTCGTCCTCGCCGACCTCGCGGTCCGGATTGGCCAGGTCGGCGCGCTCCTTCTCGAGCTCGGCCTGCTTCTCGATCCGGCTCCACTCCTGGTCCTCCCAGGCCTTCTTGAAGCCGAGCGCCATCGAGAGGCCCATGCACATGAAGCAGGTCATGATCATGCCCAGGAAGATCACCCCGAAGATCGTCAGGATCCCCGGACCCCCCGCGCGGGGCTGATGCGTGGGGCGGAAGCCGTGGCGGACCTGACCCGCCCAGCCGCCCTGCATCTGGTGGTAGGTCCCCATGTTGGCCTCTTCGACGAGGCCCGGGATCAAGAACGCGTCGATCAGCCAACCGATCCCGCACAGCCCCCCCGTGAAGAGATAGAGCAAGCCGAGCGCGACCTGGCCCAGGTAGAAGCGGTGGATCCCGTAGATCCCACCAATGGCCCACAGGACATACGCGACGGGGAGCGACTTCATGGGAGGGCCCCTCTAGGGGAATTGGACATCCACCACCGTGGTGGTGTTGAAGTTGAACGTGCCGAAGTAACGCCCAGTCGACTGACCCGTGCGCCGGAAGAAGAGGTCGCGGCGGCCCGTGTCGACGAAGAACTCCCGGCTCGTGGTCGGCAGCACGTCGCCGTAGCTGCGCACGCCCACGATGACCTCGACCGTGTCGATCGAGTTGTTACGTACGCGCAGGTTGTGCGTAATCGTCGGGTCGTAGGTCAGGCGCAGCAGGCCGTTGCTCGTGAAGTCGTAGATCCCCTGCGACTCGATCACCGCGCTGCCGCGCTCGCGGAAGCCGACCTCGCGGAAGCCCGGGTCCACGTAGAAGGGCGCCGTCCCGCCCGGGATCACGCCGCCGACCTCGAGCCCGTCAATGTAGACGTTGAGCGTCCTGGAGGTCGTGTTCTCGACCTGGAAGTTGGAGGGGCCGCCGTTGGCGAAGCTGGCGTTGGAGCTCTTGCCGCAGCCCTGCGCTGCCAGGGGCAACCAGAGCCCGCCCAGGATCCAGAGGACCGCCAGGGCGAGGCGAGTTGGCGTGGCGTCGTGACGACTCATGGCGTGGTCCCCCCCAGGGATCCCTCTCCGCTTCCGGCGGAATCTTACGCGCTGATCGCGGGATGAGCCGGAATGGGCGAGGAGAGAGGCAGGCTTAAGTGCGGGGTGGGTTGGACTTAGCCGGGCGGGCTGAGTGGCTAGGAGGGCGCTAGTAGGGGGGGAGGAGGCGGCGGAAGCCGTGGCAGAGGACCACTGCCAGGAAGAACAAGTTGCGGACGGGGATCAGCGGCCAGAAGAGCGGGAGCGGGCGGCGGTTGGGGTCGGTGGCGGGGAGCGAGAGGCGCGCGGCGAGGCGCTCGATCCACGCGAGCGTGCGGGGGAAGTCGGCGATCGGGTCGCGCCACTCGGCAGGGATCCCGGCCGGGCCGACGCCGGCGCCCGCGATTCCGCCCAGGATCGCGCCGGTCGTGTCGGCGTCGCCGCCCATGCGCACGATCGCGGTCAGGGCAGCGCGGAAGTCGTGGGGTGAACGCAGCCAGCAGAAGAGCGCGGCCGGCACGCTGTGGACCACGTAGCCCGTGACGCCGCGCTCGAGGTTCAGGCGGGTGGCGAGGTCGGCGGGGTCGTTGGTGGTCGTGAGGACGTCCGCGACCGTGGTCAGTGCGTCGCGTAGCTCGGGGGTGTGGACGTGGTGGGAGAGGAGCGTGTCGAGGAAGGCGGTCGCGCCGGCGGTGGGGGTGGGGCCGGGGAGCTGGCCGGCGTGGGTGGCCGCGTGGTGCGCGGCGAGGGCCACGATCAGGGCGCCCTCGTAGGCGCGCGGGTCCGTGTGCGTGATCCGAGTCGCGGCCCGGACGTGAGCGGCGAGGAGCTCGGGGTCGTCGCCGAGGGCTGCGCCGAGGACCGCCGCGCGCATCGCGGGGCCGTTCCCCGCGCTGTAGACGCCGCTGCGAGTGGGCGGGAAGCCGAGGCAGAGCTTGAGCAGGGCGCGCAGGGTCGCGAAGCCGATCCCGGCGGGGAGGCCGAGCAGCCAGCCGCGGAGGCGCCAGCCGAGCGAGCGGGCGAAGCGGTCGGGGTCGGGGTTGGGGGTGGGGGTGGTTGGGTCGGAGGCGGCGAGGAGGGCCTGGGCCACCATGCAGGTGTGCTCGGTGTCGTCGCTCACGAAGCCGCGGCCGAAGAAGAAGGCGTGGCGGAGCTCGGAGCCGAAGAGGCGCTCGGCGCGGCGGGGAGAGAGGCCCTCGCGGGGGAGGCCAAGGGCGTCGCCGACCGCCGTGCCCAGGAGGGCGCCGGCGATTCGCTCTTCGCGGGTGCGCGGGGTAGGGGCGGGGTGGGGGGTGGGGGTGGGGTCGG
>MDTG01177392.1_pt1 | contig 12512 bp, 10 predicted proteins | sample 811421 | NCBI WGS metagenome assembly MDTG01 (sample SAMN05326645, study PRJNA326480) | marine metagenome | isolation source: seawater | place: Pacific Ocean: South East | collected 2011 | reverse complement strand
GCTATGGCAAAAGATCCTCCATTACCTGCAACATAGATATTTTTTTTATTTAAAATTGCTTCAATAATTATATCCTTACTTTCCTTAATTGAAGTTAAATCAGATGAATTAATTAAGGTATGAACTTTATTAGTGTGGTTGATAAAAGTTTCAATCATTTTGTACTAAAAATAACAGATGAACCATAAGGAAATATTTTTACATTCATTTTCCTGAGATGTCCCAGAGATTGGCAAATTGCATCATGTCTAGAAGGTTCAGCTAGGAAAAGTAAAAAACCTCCTGATCCTGCCCCAATTATTTTGCCACAATAAGCTCCATTTTTTAAACCTATATTAATAGCTTCTTCAATATCATTATTTGAAATACTTTTACTCAAATTTCTCTTTATTTCCCAAGATTTATTAATTGCCTCAGATAACCCTAAAATGTCAAAATTTTTGATTGCATTAAATCCACTTGATGTTATATCATGCATTTCTTTGTATAAAGCTAATTTTTTACTAACTTGTTTTTCACTAGTTTGTTCTTCTAATATTTTTGATGCACTTCGCGATTTGCCAGTGAAAATACAAAGTAATGAATCAGATAATTCTGATAAGAATCTTGGGGAAGAGTTTATTGCTTCAACATCTACACTCCCATTAGTTGCAATTTGTATGTGATTTAATCCACCTAAAGCAGATGCATATTGATCTTGCTTCCCGAGTACTTGATTACAATGATTAATTTCTATATCACAAGCAATTTCTGCTAATTTTCTAGGATTTATATATTGGCCTTGATGAGATGCAATCGCGTTTACAAGACCAACTGTAAAAGATGAAGATGATCCAAGGCCTGTACCTCTCGAGGGTATATCGGCAATAGTGTTTATCTCAATGGGCTTTTCATAATTGAAATAATTAAGAACATTTCTGACAATTGGATGCTGAATGTCAGAAAAATGATTTACATCTTCGGTTAGTGAATATGACAAGCGTATACCTTTTTCAAATCTATCTGAAACAGTAACATATACATGTTTATCAATAGTTAAGTTTATCACTTTACCACCTATGCTTTCATATATTGCAGGCAGATCTGTACCTCCGCCAAGTAATCCTATTCTCAAAGGGGATCTAGTTATTAACAAATTTTTTGTATTAAAGATACTTAAATTATATTATAAAAAAGTTTTTAGTTAACAATACCTTCAACAATCCTAACCTCATAGTTACTTTCTAATGGGTATTCACTGGGTGGGGATAAGTCAAATCCAATATGTTCTGGAATTTTATTATTATTAATTACCCTGAAAAGATATCTCTCGAATATTGATATTTTTCTAATATTTTCTTTTGGAACATACAAAATTTTCCTAAATAATATTTTTTTAAAATTTCTTGAAGTACATTTTTTTAATATTTCTATAGATGCTTTTAGTTTAAGAATCAAATCCCTTGTATTGGAGCCAATCAAAATAAATCTTTTATCTTTATTATTAGTAAAGTTTATAAGATTACTATTTTTTTCTAATTTAGATACGATCATCGGATAATCGTTAAAAATTAAATGACTAATTTCATCAAAATTTTGGCATGAAATGCATGGAGCAATAAAATCTTCCAATGATAAACTTTTATTTAAATGTATAAAAGTAGATCCAAATAGGTATGAAGATAAATAGTCATTTACATTGTCTCCAATCATCCAGGAATTGGAGGCTTCAATATTATATTCTGAAGATGCCTTTAAAAAATTTCCTGTTGAGGGTTTTCTACAGTTACAGCTAAATTTTAAGTTTATATTCTCTTTCTCAAATCCAATATCTTGATGGTGTATGCAATGGTACTTTTTATCAAGAAAACAATCTCTATTTGCCAGTTCCATATCAAGATTATTTGAAATATTGGATAAGTCTTTTTCTTTAATAAAACCTTTTGCTACAGCTGGTTGATTTGAAACTAAAATTGATAGATATTCGCTCGAATTAATTTTTCTAAGGAATTTATCTGAATTTTCCGAAATTAAAATATCATCTTGATCTGAATGTATATACTCGTTTAAAATTAGAGTTCCATCTCTATCTATGAAAATTGCTTTTTGTTTATTTACAAGATTTCTTTTACCAGGAATATTTAAATTTAAGTGATTTTCTATTTGAGAGTGTCTTTCAGGCGTTCCACAGTCTTTTATATATTCTGAACTATGATAACTTTTTAAAATAAGGCCTTTTTTTATCATTTCTGGGAAAATATTCTTACAAATGTCAATTGATGATTTATCAATATCCTTATATACCTTAAAAAAACTTTCTTTTTTTAGAACATAAAGGGCTGCATTTACAAGATTTGGCAAAACTTCTTCTGTCTTATGAGGGTATGGTCTAATATCTTTTATGAGGTTATTTTCACCCTCTATAATTACATCTGAATCATAAGGATGTGAATTTGGATGTACAAAAATAAGTCCGTCAATATTTGAATCACGATTATAAAATTTAACAAATCTTTTTAAATGCACATCAAGATAAGTATCTCCATATAAAACTAAAAAATTCTCATTTAGTAAATGTTTAGCTTGATAAATCGCTCCTGCTGTTCCGAGATTATTATCCTCAACAAACACTTTTATTGGGTCTTTATATAAATTTTTTTCTTTATTTATTTTATTGATTTCGCTTTTTATTCTTTCAGGCATATACCTGCATAATATCAAAATCGATGTAATATTTGAAGAAATTAACTTATTAATCTGATGCTCTATTAATGATTTGTTTTGAAGCTTTATTAATGGTTTAGGGAGGTTTGGAAATTTCTTCTTAATTCTTGTACCTAATCCACCCGCTAAAATAATTGCTTGCATTTAATTTTTTTCGATGATTTCTCTAATTGTTAAATTCACTGCCTGGTGACTATTATATATTGGCTGCCATTTTAAAGAATTGGCTTTACTACAATCATACATAAAAGTAGGGATATCTCCTGGCCAGCCCTGAGGGCTTTCTCCAAAAATTATTTTTGCATTTGGATTGTAATGAGCGCATACGGCTTCAGCTATCTCTTTCACAGTGATTCCATTATCATTTGGACCTAAGTTAAATATTTGGCAAGGGGATGTAAAGTCTCTATTATTCTCTATTTCTGTTGATGATAATTTCAACATCCCATTTATCAAATCTTTTACATATAAGTAAGATTTTTTTTGTGAACCATTACCTAGAACGTTAAGGATATCTTTGTTAGATTTTAATTTATTGATAAAATCAAAAATTACTCCATGAGTTGCAGGGTTTCCAACTACATTAGGGAATCTAAAAATGTTAGTTTTACATTCTTTTTTAATTGAAGCGAAAGAAGAAAGTAAAGCTTCAGAAGCTAATTTTGCAGCACCGTAATTAGAAGTTGGCAAGCAAGGGCCTGTATTTTCTTTTATTTTTACATTGGGATGATATCCATATACAGCTGAGCTACTTGCAAAGTTAAATTCTATAAATTCAAAATCCTCAGATAATGATATTAAGTTTTTTGTTGTTAAAAATGTATTTTTAAAGTCTATTTCTGGATCACTAATTCCTGCAGGTATATCAGAGTTAGCAGCCATATGCCAAATTTTTAATTCCTTATCTCTATTTATCCATTTTTCACAAATTGACCTTAATTCTTGAAGGTTTGAAATATCGCATTCTAAGAATTTTAGTTTGTCATATTTTGGTAGGTTAGCTACCGATCCTAGGCTGAGGTTATCTATACAAACTATTTCTTCTCCTTTTTTAATTAATTCTTTTATTAGATTTGTCCCTATAAATCCTGCTCCACCAGCAACAATTTGCATTTTAAATTATAAATCTTAATAATCATACCATTTTTAAAAAAACATTAGTTTGACATACTAAGATAGTTTTAAATTTTGTAAATTAGAGGTGATTTACGATAGAAACATTAATACTTGGAGGAGGTATTGCTTCCTTATCTTTATCATCATTTATTGGAACAAATAAAGTTACTTTAATTGAAAAGAATAATATACTTGGAGGTTTAAGTAGATCTTTTTCATTAAACGGTATTTCCTGGGATATTGGACCTCATATTATTTTTTCAAAAAATAAAAGCATTTTAAATTTGCATTCAAAAATAATACCAACAAATAAGATATATCGTTCTAATCAGATTTTGCATGATGGTAGATATATTAAGTACCCTTTTGAAAATGATTTATCATCTTTATCTCAAAGAGATTGTAAATGGTGTTTAGATGAATTTCTAGTTAATCCTTATGAGAATATTAAGGCAAATAATATGTCCCAATTTTTTCTCAAAACTTTTGGAGAGGGTATAACTGATTTATATCTAAGACCATATAATAAAAAGATTTGGAAGTTTGATCCTAGTTGCCTTGATTTGCAAATGGTGGGAAGAATTCCAAAACCTCCAAAAGAGGATGTAATAGCTTCTGCGAATGGGGCCAAAACTGAGGGTTATTTGCATCAACTATATTTTAATTATCCAGTTTCAGGAGGTTTTCAAACTTTGATTAATAAATACACCTCAATTGCTAAAAGAAAGGGTGTATCTATTGAGTTAGATAGCGAGATAAAGAATGTAAAAAGAGAATCAGATAGATGGATAGTAAAATGTAAATCTAAAGAGTTTAGATCTAAAAGATTAATTAATTCAATGCCCATACATGAGTTAGGTAATGTATTGGAGGATGGGGGAAAATTAAAGCATTTAACTAAAGCTTTACTTTATAACTCTATCTATATCGTTATACTTCAATATAAAAATGATTCAGTGGGTAATCATTTTGCTTTTTATGTGCCTCAAGAAGATGTAATTTTTCATAGAGTTTCAAAATTAAATTATCTAGGCGAAAATTATAATAATCAAAAAGAATTAACTACTTTAATGTGCGAAATAACATTTAGACCTGATAGTTATATATCTCACTTCAGTAAAAAAGAAATTGTATCAGAATGTATTAAAGGAATTGAAAAAATAAATTTTGCTAAAAAAACAAATTTAATTGACTCATATATACATTATGAAAAATATGCATATGTAATTTATGATTTAGCTCATAGATCAAATACAGATAATTGTTTAAATTACTTAAAAGAAATAGGTATTGAGAGTTGTGGTAGATTTGCTCAATTTGAATATATGAATACTGATAAGGTTGTGGAAGAATCTGCAAAATTAGCTTCGAAAATTCAACCTAAATTTAATATTGATAAATTTACTGAAAAAGAATTATCAATTAATTAGATTTTTTAATAATAAAATATCATGCACTTTAAAGCGAATTTAGCCATTTTAAAATTACCCCTAATTAATCTCTTAATTACTTTAAAAATATAGAAAAATCTGACTATTGGATGAATGAACGGGAAGAATTTTCTAGATAAGGTTAAATGATTTTTAAGATAAAATTTATCAATAAAATCCAAACCTTCATTATTTATTTTGATATTACTTGAAGTACCCCCTTCTTCATGAAAAACAATACTTGTTGGGCAAATTCCAATTTTTATTCCTTTTCGTTTAACCCTTATACAATAGTCATGTTCTTCGCAATATAAAAAATAATTTTCATCTAGCAAACCAACTTTTAATATTGTTGATTTTTTTATAAACATTGATGCTCCTATTATATAATCAATATTATTTTCTTTTATAGACTTGACTTGATTTAAATTGTATGGAGTATTTTGGTAAATATGTTTTGTAGTACCTGTCCATTTGTTGTACTTACCAGCCAATCCTTGAATAGTTTTATAATCAGATAAATATAATAAAGGATTTCCGCAGAGACCTATACTGGGGATTTTCTCCATATAGTTAATAAATTCAGTTAAAGAATTTTCCTCTACTTCTGTATCGTTGTTTAATATCCAGAAATATTCAAAATTATTTTTTTGAAGCCCATATCTTATTCCATGATTACAAGCGAATGCATATCCTCCATTAAATCCAGTATTTTCAATTAAAAATTTATCTTTATCATATTTTTGATTAGAGTTTAAGAAATTTGAAATTTCAATAAACGAATCGTCCTTTGAGTTGTTATTACAGATTATTACTTTAAATTGCTTAAATTTAAGTTTATTTAGTGATTTAATACAATTTATAGTACTTGTGCTATTTTTCCAATTTGGAATTATTATTAATACTTGTATCATAATAAATTTATATTTACATTTATATTTGAATATTAGGATAAAAGGGTTTTTTAAAAAAAGTTTTTTATATTTATTAAGATTTTTCGATAGAGTTGTTAAAAATATATAGGCATAAAACTGAAAAAATAAATTGAATATCTTGTTTACCCCCAGAAAAGGATAGTATCAATAAACTAAAAATTCCAAAAAATTTATTTTTAGGAAATATGAAATTCGAAAGAAAGTAAAAAATTAATGTTGTTCCAATAATTCCAATTTCTAAAATCATCTCTATTAAAAAAGATCCTGCATAATCATATGTTTGTGTCCCAATAAAAGGAAAGTACTCTGCTCTAATATTTTGGTAATTTCCAAATCCATTCCCAAGGAGTAATTCTTTAAAGCTCGAATTAAATAAAATTAAAGAACTTGCATATCTTCCCACAGGTGAAAGATCTTCTCCGAAATCTTCAAAATTAATCATAAGATTTAGTTTATAAATTAACATCTCAAAAGAATTTGAAAAAAAGAAAATTAATAAAATACAACTAAAAATACTTAGAAAAATAATTGTTTTATAATTTAATTTAATTTTTTTTAGACTAGATATTAAAAAAAAAGCTACATATAAAATAATACACCTTAATACTTCTTGAACGAAAATTGTATAGTAAAAGACTATTAATAATTGAATCCATGATAAAAAAAAGTGCTTTTTTTTCAAAGCAGTAAAGCTCATCAATGATAATAAGGAAATGAAATAACAGAAGATTCCTTTTTCATTAAAAAATCCTATTGGTCCATCTTCTGGCGATAAAAATAGGGAGGGTGAAATTATTATTGTAAGCAAAAAACAGATAATTAAGTTTAGAAGGAAAAAATAACCGTCATTCACTGAAAGTTTATAAGATCTAAATTTTTTAATCAATACAATACATGCTATCCACATTATCAAAGAAATTATTGCAAATAAAGAACTAAATTGTATTGGCAGATTAGGGGCAATTGGTACTGATAAAATAGTAGATAAACCAAGTACACTAAATAAAAAAATAGTTTTAAAATTAGGTTTCGGAAAATGTTTATTTAAAAAAGAAGAACTTAAAAATATAAAAAGCGCGGGACCTATTAGGGAAAACTTTATTGAAAGAAATTGTTGCGAAAAAGTTATAAGATATAAAACTAGAGTATTTTTTTTAACTAAAAATGAATCTTTATATAAATTATTTTTCATAATATAAAAAAATTTCTAAAAAATTTTATTGAATAAAAAATTATTTTAATTTAAAAACTAACTAGTAACTATTTTAGCAAATTCATAAAGATCATTAGCGTAATATGAAAAATTTTCTAATTTTGGATAATTATCTTTTCCATTTTTTTTAACGAGATAACAAAATTTGATTCCTGCATTCCAGCCTGCTTGTAAATCAGAAATTTTATCTCCAACCAAATAAGATGTATTCATATTAATATTATATTTTTCTTTTGCTTGAAAAATCATCCCTGGCTGAGGTTTCCTGCACGAACACTTAATTGAATATTCATTTGATCTGCCATTCGCAAAATGTGGGCAATAAAAAACTTCATTAATATTAATAGATCTTTTTGAAAGATAATTAAGCATTTCTATATGTAATATTTCCAAATCTTCCTTGCTGTAAAATCCCCTTGCTATGCCAGATTGATTGGTTATTATAAATAGCCTAAATCCACTTTTACTTAGTATTTGTAATGCTTTAATTGCACCATCAATAAATTCAAATTCTGACCATTTGTAAACAAAACCATAATCATAATTAATAACACCATCTCTATCTAAAAAAATTGCTTTATCCACTACAAATTTTTAATTTTATCTATTAATGATGTGCTCGAAAATCCCGAAATTAAAGGGATGGTTTTTACTTCGCCACCGTTATTTAATACATAATCTGATCCTGCAATTTCTTCAACTAGATAATCTCCTCCTTTTACCAAAATATCAGGCATTATTTTAATAATTAATTCCTTTGGGGTTTCATCGTCAAATGCAATAATATAATCTATAAAATCGTAAGCCTCTAGCATTCTCTCTCTAAAAATTAAATCATTTATTGGCCTTTGTGGGCCTTTAAGTTTTTTTATGGAATTATTTGTGTTAATAGCAACTATCAATAAATCTCCCATTAATTTTGCTTTTTTTAAGTATTCGATATGGCCTGGATGAAGAATATCAAAGCATCCATTTGTCATGACTATTTTCCCCCCATTCTTTTTTTCTTTTTTGATAATCTTATCTAGAACTTTTAAATTTACAATTTTATTGGAAGAATTTTTTTCATCGTTTAAAAATTTGGCTATTTCATCTAATTTTATTGATGAAGTACCATGTTTGCTTACTACTATTGAAGCCGCCTTATTGGCGAGGTCTATTGCCCTTTCTATTTCAAATCCTGCTGCAATGGCGACAGCTGCTGTTGCTACTACGGTATCTCCTGCTCCAGTTACATCAAAAACTTCAATTGCCTCAGCTTTTATAATTAACCTTTCCTTATTTTTTTGAAAAAACTTTATTCCAGATTCACCTTTAGTTAGAAGTAGATATTCCAAAGATAAATTATTTAAAAGATTCACTGCCTTTTTATCTTCATCAGTATCATTTTTTGAAGCACCTACAATATCACTGAATTCTTTTAAATTAGGGGTTATTAAAGAAGAATTTTTATATTTCTCAAAATCTAAACCTTTTGGGTCAACTATAGTAAAGATACTAGAATCGTTTGCTAAATTTATTAAATCTGCAATATTGTATAGTGTACCTTTGGCATAATCTGAGAAAACGATAATTTCAAAATTCTTATAAATTGACTTAAATTTTTCGAATATTTCTTGACTTAATTCTTGATCAAAATTTTTTTCTATATCGAATCTGATTAATTGCTGTTGCGAATTTACTATTCTAGTCTTTGTAATTGTTTTTATTTTATTTGATGTAATTGTTTCATCATGAATTCCTGTTGATGTAAGTAAACTTTTAAGTATACGCCCATTATCATCATTTCCTAGACAACCAATAATAGTGCTTGAGGCTCCTAAAGTTGCAACATTACTTGCTACATTAGCTGCACCCCCCAAGTTTGAATTGGTTTCTTTTAAATTGAAAATAGGTACTGGCGCCTCAGGAGAAATTCTATTGACTGTGCCAATGTAATAAGTATCTAACATAATGTCCCCAACGATTAGTACTTTCGCTTTTTTTATTTTTTCTATTTCTTTCATTTTTTAGATAAAATTCTTGATTTTTAAATACTCTTCTATGCACAAAGTAAGTACATGAATAGTGAAAATGTGTAATTCTTGAATTCTGGCCGTTATCATAGAAGGAATAACAATTTTTTGGTCACATAAATTAAAGCATTTACCTCCGTCTTTCCCTAATAGTCCAATAGTTTTTATATTTATTTTATTAGCAGCTTCTATTGCATCAACTATATTAATCGAATTTCCTGATGTAGATATTGCAAAAAGACAATCACCATTTTTCCCGATAGCTTCTATTTGTCTAGCAAATACATAATCATATGAGTAATCATTAGAAATAGCGGTTATTGCTGAAGTGTCTGTAGCAAGTGAGATCGCAGGTATTGCTCTTCTATTTTTTATATATCTTCCAGTTAATTCAGATGCAAAATGTTGAGCATCTGAGGCAGAGCCTCCATTACCACACACTAATAATTTCCCCCCTTTTAATATTGATTCAGAAATAGTTTCTGAAATTTCAATAACACTTGGTAGAGTTTGTTTAAACTTCTGAGCCGTTTCAAGATGTTCTTCATAATCTCGCAAAACATTTAATGAAATATTTCTGTAAAAATCTTCTCGAAATGAGTTTTCTTGTTTTTTATTAAAATCAACCATAAATTCTCTTGTTTTAAATATAAAAACTATATGGACTAAATTGTAAAAATTGCATATAGAGACTTAAAGTAAATTTAACAAAATGCATAGTTTTGTATTGAAAAAATGTTAATAATAAAAATCATAAAATATTAATGGAAAATTATCTGCTCTTTAGAGGAAATTACTCCATATAATCCACTATTTTTTAAAATCCTTACAACGGAAATATCTTGTGGGTCTACAAGAAATAAAGAATCATTACCTTTTGCTAATATCCCTGTTAAAAATTTACCAACTAATTTTCTAGATAAATATGAATTTAATAAATCAATTTTCTTTTTGAGAGGGCCAATAAAAAAATTCAAAATATCTATTATCTTTCTCATTTAAATAAAATATTTAAATTTTATTATAGCAGAAGGGAGTTTTTATAATAAATAAATATATTCAATAAATTTTTAAAATTATCAATAATTATTTTTTATTAATATTTATTTAATATAATGTAAAGTTTGTTGTAATATTATAATTATTTATTGTTGTATTAAATATTTATATGAGTAATAACTCAGAGGATAATAAATTAATTTTTAATAGATCTGAAGATGAGATTGATTTAAGCGAAATATTTGAATTAATTATAAGAAAAAAGAGACTTATAAGGAATTTTGGTTTTTTTGGAATATTTATAGGCTGTTTATTTGCCTTTATTCCCAAAAAGACATGGCAAGGAGAGTTTCAAATAGTACTTGAAGAACCACAGGAAATGATTGCAAATAAATCAAAGATTTCTCCGCTTGCAGCTTTGAATTCTAATTCTGATTTTCTTAATACAGAAGTTGAAATACTTAAAAGTCCATCCCTCCTTCTAGGAATATTTGATTTCATAAAAAAGGAAAAATTTTATAAAAAAGATTTCTCTTTAAAGAAAGTTCTATTTAAGGACTGGAAGAAAAAATATCTAGATATAGAATTAGAGCCTAAAACTTCAGTATTAAATATTGCTTATAAAGATAAAGATAAAAAGTTAATTTTACCAGTTCTAAATAAAATCTCAACTGGTTATCAAAGATACTCTGGGAAAAGAAGGTTGAGAAGAATTGAATTAGGCATAGATTATTTTGAACAACAAATACCAATTTTTCAAAAAAGGAGTGTTAAATCCTTAAGGAAAGCGCAACAATTTGCGATTGATCAAGATTTGAGTATTTTATCTGGAGATACCGGCCTTGACAAAGAAATACCTAACTCCATAAATATTGAAAAAATAAGAGTTGAAGCTGCAAATGCTATTAGAAATATTGAGTTTCAATTAATGCAGTTGGAAAATGTTGGGAATGATCCTGAAAAGCTTATGTATCTAGGTAGATCAATACCAGGTCTTGTGGAAGAAGGTTTACCAGGAGAATTAGATGCTATTGATAGAGAAATCATAAATTTAAATAATTTAAAAAAACAAATTAAAGAACTTGGTAATGATCCTGTCAAGCTTCAATATCTTGGATCAAAAATACCTCAACTCGTTGAGAGTGGCCTACCTGAAAATCTTAAAGATATTGAATATGAAATTGCTTTTAAAAAAGTTATTTATACTGAAAAAGATAAAACAATAACTGATTTAATTAAAAATAGGGACACACTTATAAAAATTTTAAAAAAACAGGCTTTAGGATATTTAGAGTCTGAGATAAGGCAAAAGGAAATTTCCAGGCCACTTTTAATAGATTTATTGAAGTCTAAGGCTAAGAGCTTTTTAGAAGCAAATAAATTATCAGCACAAACACAATTAAAAGTTGCAGAAAGACCTGAAGGAGTGATTATTCAATATAAGCAATTTTTAAATAATGCTTTAAAAGATAAATCTACTCTAGAAGAATTAGAAAATCAATATAGAGCGATTCTTCTTGAAAAAGCCCGAACCGAAGACCCATGGAAATTAATCACAAAACCGACATTACTACCTACGCCAGTTGCTCCTAAAAAATTCTTTATTATTCTAATTAGTCTTCTCTCTGGATTAATTGCGGGAATTGTTAGCTCATTTGTAGAAGAAAAAAGAAAAAATATTCTTTTTTCTTCTAAAGGCTTATTAAAAAAATCTGAAAATCGAAAAATTTCACATTGGAAAATTAATGATCTTGAATGTTTTAATGAATCTTTACAGTTAATTAAATTAGGATCACTTTCAGAAATTAAAGGTAATATAGCTTTAATACCTGTTGGAGATATAGATAATAATATTTCAAAAAAAATATGTAAATCCTTAAATTCAATTTTTAAAAATGGTGATATTATTTTTGCGGAGAAATTTTTAAATGCTTCAGACATAAAAAATATTATTTTATTAATTGCATTAGGAATTACAAAGAAAGAAGAATTAAATGAAATAATTAATTATATTAATTTATATAATAAAAATGAATTGGAATTATTAATTATTGATGATTTAGAACTAAAACAAAATTATGATACTTTTAAAGTAATTGAT
>MDTG01339759.1_pt1 | contig 12513 bp, 14 predicted proteins | sample 811421 | NCBI WGS metagenome assembly MDTG01 (sample SAMN05326645, study PRJNA326480) | marine metagenome | isolation source: seawater | place: Pacific Ocean: South East | collected 2011 | reverse complement strand
GGATGCATCCATTATAATGTCGGACGGAAGCACCAAATATGAAGTAGTTTTAGATAAATATTATAAATATACAGAGGAAATTTGTAAGGAATATACTCTTTTAAAAAGTGGAATTAATAAAGGATCTGACTATGAAAAATACTTTTCCCAATGGGAAAGTGCATTATTAATTTTAGAGGCTAAAATTACTAATTTTCATATAGATTTAGTTAATGAAATTATAAAAAATTCAAAAAAAAATATCGATCTAATAGGATTTCATGGACAAACTATTTGGCATAAACCAGAATATGGATCTTCTAGACAATTAGGAAATGCTAAACTTCTTTCTCAATCAACAAAAAAAAATGTTATTTATGATTTTAGGGCAAATGATTTAAAAAATCGTGGACAAGGGGCTCCTTTAGCACCAATTTTTCATAAACTATTAGCAGAACAAAATAAACTAGACCTTCCAGTGACAATTTTAAATATAGGAGGAATTTCAAATATCACTTCAATTAATAAAAGAAATGAGATGATAAGTTCTGATGTTGGTCCAGGAAATTGTTTAATTGATAAATGGATTAAGTCAAAATCAGATAAACCTTTTGATAAAGATGGTCTAATAGCTAGATCAGGAAAAATTAACATACCTATTTTAAAAAGTGCTTTAGAAAATTTTTACTCAAATTATACAAGAGGAAAAAGATCTTATGATATTGATGATTTTGATTTATCATTTATAAATAATTTATCTTTAGAAGATGGAGCTGCAACAATTACAGCTTATACAGCAGATATAATCATAACTAAAATGATAATGGATATAAATAAAATAGACGATCCAATTAATGTTAACTCTCCCACACCAAAAGACAATATATATATTTGTGGCGGCGGTAGAAAAAACAAATTTTTATTTGAGAAAATTAAAGAGTACAGTCAAAGGGATAAAACAAAACATCAAGTTCATCAAATAGATGAGATTGGTATAAACGGAGATTTTGTAGAGTCCCAAGCTTTCGCGTATCTTGCAATCAGATCTTTTCTTGAATTACCTATTTCTTTTCCAGAAACCACAGGATGTATAAAGCCGACTATTGGTGGCAAAATAATAAAATTTAAATAAGAGCAGTTTTTTCTTTAATATATTTTTCTATTTCTAAACTTAATTCTTTTTCTTTATTTTTGAAAAAATGATTAGAGTTTTTTATTTTAGAAAAAAGCACCTCAACTCCTTTTTGACTTTTAATTCTATTATCTAAATCGATAATACTTTCTTTAGTTACAAGCTCATCATTTTCGCTATAGATGACCTGACCAGATGTTGGGCAAGGAGCTAAAAAAGAAAAGTCATAAACATTTGGTTGTGGAGAGACAGATACAAAATGATTAACTTCTGGTCGTCTCATAATTAGTTGCATACATATAAGAGATCCAAATGAAAATCCTGAAACCCAACATTGACTGTAATCTAAATTTTGTCTTTCTATCCAATCTAAAGCTGCTGCAGCATCTGACAATTCTCCTTGACCATTATCAAACACACCATCACTTTTACCAACGCCTCTAAAATTTACTTTAATTACAGAAAAACCATTTTTTTGAAATATATTATACATTAACTGAACTATCTTATTATTCATTGTCCCTCCATATTGAGGATGAGGGTGAAGAACGATTGCTACCGGGGATCCAAATTTTGGATTTTTATAATATTTTGCTTCTAGTCTTCCTGCTGGTCCCGGTATAAAAATTTCTAAACTTTTAGGCTTCATTAATTAGTAATGATTATTATTTACAAAAAAAAGATAAACTTTATAGCACGTTTTTATGCGACAAATAAATTTTTTTAATCCCGACTATTTTAGTAGGAATTATATTAAAATTATTGTATTACAACGATAATTTATGAAACTAACTACTAAAGGAAGATATGCTGTAATGGCAATGGCAGATTTAGCATGTAATGCAAATTCTGTAGCGATAAGTTTAACAGAAATTTCATCAAGGCAAAATATTTCATTGGCGTATCTAGAGCAAATTTTTATTAAATTAAAAAATAAAAAACTTGTAAAAAGTATTAGGGGAGCAAATGGAGGATATGTTTTAGAAAAACCTGCATCTGAAATAAAGTTATCACATATTATTTCTGCGGTAGATGAAGAAGTAAAAATGCTTAATTGCAAGAAAAATTCAAAAAAAGGGTGCAACAATAAATCAACAAAATGTATTACACATTATTTGTGGGATGAATTAGATCAACATATTCACGGTTTTTTTGAAAAAGTAAAATTACAAGACTTAGTAAAACAAAATTCTAATATATAAATGAAAAATCAAAATATAGATACAAAACAAGAATATAAATACGGTTTTACAACTGATATAGAAAGTATTAAAGCCCCTAAAGGTCTTAATGAAGACATCATAAAATTTATTTCAAACGTAAAAAAAGAACCACAGTGGATGCTTGAATGGAGGCTTAAAGCTTACAATAGACTTAAAAGTTTAAAAGAACCTAATTGGCAAAAACCTAAGTACCCAAAAATTGATTATCAAAATCTATATTATTATTCTGCTCCAAAAAGCATGAAAAATAAACCAAAGAGTTTAGATGAAGTAGATCCAAAGTTATTAGAAACTTATAATAAATTAGGAATACCGTTAAGCGAACAAAAAAAATTAAGTGGCGTGGCAGTTGATGCAGTATTTGACTCAGTTTCAGTTGCAACAACTTTCAAAGATGAATTAACTAAAAAAGGAATAATATTTTGTCCAATTTCTGAAGCTATACAAAAACATCCTGAACTAGTGAAAAAGTATTTAGGTTCTGTAATACCTTTAACAGATCATTATTTTGCAACTTTGAATTCTGCAGTGTTTACGGATGGATCTTTTGTTTACATTCCACCAAATGTTAGATGTCCTATGGAATTATCAACCTATTTTAGAATTAACGCTTCGGAAACAGGTCAGTTTGAAAGAACTTTAATTATAGCCGATAAAAATAGTTATGTAAGTTATCTCGAAGGATGCACAGCACCAATGAGAGATGAAAATCAATTACATGCAGCAAATGTAGAACTAGTAGCCCTTGATAATGCAGAGATAAAATATTCGACAGTTCAAAATTGGTATCCAGGTGATAAAAACGGTTTAGGCGGTATATATAATTTTGTTACCAAAAGAGGAGCCTGTAGGGGAAAAAATTCTAAAATTTCTTGGACACAAGTCGAAACTGGTTCAGCAATAACATGGAAATATCCAAGCTGTATTTTGCAAGGTGATAATTCAGTCGGAGAATTTTATTCGATTGCTATTACTAATAACCATCAAAAAGCTGATACTGGCACAAAAATGATTCATCTTGGTAAAAATACCAAAAGTAAAATAATTTCAAAAGGTATATCAGCAGGTCAAGCAGATAATACTTATAGAGGGCTAGTTGATATATCTAGAAAAGCTACAAATGCTAGAAATTATACTCAATGTGATTCTTTGCTAATGGGAAACAAATGTGGAGCTCACACAGTTCCATATATTAAAAATAAAAATGCATCTTCTACAGTTGAGCATGAGGCTACAACATCAAAAATTAATGAGGAACAATTATATTATTGTAATCAAAGAGGACTAAATCAAGAAGAAGCTGTAAGTTTAATAGTTAACGGTTTTTGTAAAGATGTGCTTCAACAGCTACCGATGGAGTTTGCTGTAGAAGCTCAAAAACTGGTTGGTATAAGTTTGGAAGGAAGCGTGGGTTAATGGAGAATAGATTTCATTTAGCAATTCCTGCAGGAGATTTAGATAAGGCAATCAAATTTTACTGTGAAGTATTAGGCTGTGAAAGAGGAAACTCTGAATTTAAATACCCTGATGCTTGGGCTGACATAAACTTTTGGGGAAATGAATTGACATTGCACGCATCAGACCCAGAAAAAAGAAATATTAATGAACGTCATAATGTAGACATGGGAAATGTAACAGTACCACATTTTGGAGTACATTTGGATGGCGAAACCTTTCAAAAACTAAAACAAAGACTTTTTGAAAAAAAGATAAAATTTATAGATCCTCCTTATATAAGGTTTAAGGGTGAAGATATTGAGCAAGAAACTATGTTTCTAGAGGATCCAAACGGAAATTGTATGGAAATCAAAACAATGAAAAATCCTAACACATTATTTAAAAAGTAAGAGTGAAATATGAATTTAGAGAACAAACTTAATGAGTACAAAAACAATATAGAAGAACTACAGGCAGTAGAAAGTTTAGAAGTTTATAGATGGCTGATGTCTTTAGGAGAAAAATTAAACGAAGATCCTTTAAGCGAAAGCAAGAGAATAGAAAAAAACAAAGTTAAAAAATGTCAATTTGATTTATTTGTAGACTATGAAAACGGAAAATTTAAAGCATGGAGCAAAGCAATGATCGCTTCAGGATATGCTTATGTATTGCTAGATATATTTAACTCTTTAGATTTAGATCAAGCAAAAAAAATTACAGTTAACGATTTTAAGAAAATAAAAATGGACGAATTACTTACCATGAATAGAAAAACTGGCTTCTTTGAAATGGTTGAAATGATGATCGAAAAAATTCAAAATGTTAATAATTAAAAATTTAAAGGCATCAATTAATAATAAAGATATCTTAAAGGGATTAAACTTAAATATAAATCCTGGAGAAGTCCACGCAATTATGGGACCTAATGGGTCTGGTAAAAGCACTTTAGCAAACATTCTTTCAGGCAAAAGTGGTTATGAAATTTCAGGAGAGCTAAAATATAATGGAGAAAATCTAAATGATATTCCTGTAGAACAAAGAGCACAAAAAGGAATTTTTTTAGCGTTTCAGTATCCTATAGAAATTCCTGGAGTTAACACAAATAATTTTTTGAGAACTTCTTTGAATTCTATTAAAAAAGCAAACGGGGAAAAGGAAATAGATACCGTTGCTTTTTTAAAGTTAGTAAAAGAAAAATCTAAAGAACTTGGAATTGAGGAAAAAATACTTTCTAGACAGCTTAATGTAGGTTTTTCTGGAGGAGAAAAGAAAAAAAATGAAATACTGCAAATGAAAATTTTAGACCCAAATTTAATTGTGCTTGATGAAACAGACTCTGGATTAGATATTGATGCATTAAAAATAGTAGCAAATGGAGTTAACTCTTCTAGAAATGGCAAAAAATCTTTTTTAATAATTACCCATTATCAAAGATTACTTGATTATATAAAACCAGATCGTGTTCATGTCTTGTCTGAGGGACAAATTATCAAATCTGGAACAAGTGAACTGGCATTAGAATTGGAAAAAAAGGGTTATAAAAACATAAATTAAATGATTGATAATTTTAAAATCAATTCAAGTGAAGTTGATAATATAATCGTTTTAAATAAAAAAGATAAAGATTTCAGAATCAAAAATTTAGAATTTTTTAATAAAAAAGGTTTTCCAACTAAACAAGAAGAAGACTGGAAGTTCTCAGATGTAAGAGAAATTTTTTCAAAAAATTTTGATGAATTATCTGTCAAACAAGTTGAATCAAAAGAAAATTCTGTTCAATTAATCAAAGATTTTGATCATAATTATATTTTATTGATAAATGGAGAGTTGATTAAAAGTGATTTAAAATTTGAGGATAAAGATAGTTATAAAATAAATAACTATTATGCAGAGCCTTTTCTTGAGGAACAAAGTGAAAATCCACTTATTTGTTTGAATCATGCTTTATCTAATAAAGGATATTTTTTAGAAATTAAAAATAATTATAAATTTAATAATGTTTTAGTAATTTATAATCTTTTTACAGAGGAGCTATCAAATCAAATATTGAATAACAAAAATAGGATAGTATTAGGTGAAAATTCAGAACTTCATACTATTGAATATACTATTAACCGTTCAAAAAATAAATTTATAAATAACACTTATGAAAATATATTAATTAATAAAAATTCGAAATTAAAAACCATTTCAATACAATCTAATAAAAGTAATGGGTATTTTCACAAATTCTCTAAAAATAAAATTAAATCAGACTCAACCTATTCAAATTTTATATTTTCATCTGGTTTAAGATTTAATAAGCAAGATTTAGAATTTGATTTAGAGGGAGAAAACTCTGAATGTAATTTAAGATCGGCAAGCTTTTTGAACGGAAATGATCATCAAGAAATTAAAACAAAAATTAATCACTTAGTGCCCAATTGTAAAAGCTTTCAAAAGGTGAAAAGTGTTTTAGATATAAATGCAAAGGGTGTTTATCAAGGAAAGATCTTTGTTAAAGATATAGCCCAAAAAACAAATGCCTATCAACTAAGTAAAGCTTTGCTTTTAAGTGAAAATACTGAGTTTGATTCCAAACCCGAACTTGAAATTTATGCAGATGATGTAAAATGCTCTCATGGCTCCACTTCTGGAAATATTGATGAAAACTCTATCCACTATTTAATGACTCGTGGTTTAAACAAAAAAGAAGCAATCAAGCTTTTAATCAATGGATTCTTAAATGATATAATAAGTGAAATTAAAAGCGACACTATGAGAAGATTTGTTGAGAACAAGTTATATTTTCAAATAAATGGATATTAAAAAAATTAAATCAAAATTTCCAATATTTAAAAACAAGATTAACGGAAAAGAACTTGTTTATTTAGATAATGCAAATTCTTCACAAAAACCACAAACATTAATTGATAGAATTTCAAAATTTTATTCAAAAGAATTTTCTAATGTAGGAAGAAGCGTCCATTCTTTGGCAGTTACAGCAACTAATAGATTTGAAGAAACAAGAGACTTAATTAAGAAATACATTAATGCAAAATCAAGAGAGGAAATAATTTTTACAAAAAATGCAACAGAGGCAATTAATTTAGTTGCTTCAACTTATGGAGATAAATTTATTAACGAAGGAGATGAAATTTTAATTACGGAATTAGAACATCACGCAAATTATGTCCCATGGCATTTTTTAAGACAAAAAAAAGGTGCTGTTATTAAATTTGCAGAATGTAACGATAGAGGAGAAGTAGACATAGACGAAATAAAAAAACTAATTTCAAAAAAAACTAAAATTATTGCTGTTACTCATTTATCAAATGTAACGGGAACAATAATGCCTATTAAAAAAATCGTAGATTTAGCAAATGAGAAAAAAATTCCAGTTTTAGTCGATGGATGTCAAGGCGCCCCCCATTTGCATCTAAATATGCAAGAGTTGGGCTGTGATTTTTATGCTATCTCCTGTCATAAAATGTATGGGCCTACTGGCTTAGGCGTTTTATACGCAAAAAAAAAATGGCTCGACATTTTACCTCCCTACCAAGGTGGAGGCGGTATGATAGAAGAAGTTAAAAAAGATAATATTACATTTCCTAATAGTCCAACAAAATATGAGGCAGGCACACTTCAGACTGCAGAAGTGGTTGGTTTTTCGGAGTCAATTAAATTTTTAGAAGATGTTGGTGTTCAAAATATTATGGAGCATGAAAAAGAAATTGTAGAATATGGTTTAGAAAAACTAAGAAAAAATAATTCTGTAAAAATTATAGGTGAGCCAAAAAACAGAGGCTCAATAATTGCTTTTACTATTAAAGGAATACATCCTCATGATATTGCTACTATTCTAGATGAGGATGGAATAGCAATTAGAGCTGGCCATCATTGTTGTCAAATTTTACATGATAAAGTAGGCATCCCAGCAACTGCCAGGGCATCTTTAGCGATCTATAATACAAAAGAAGACATGGATCTATTGTGTAATGCTGTTAAAAAATGTCAAAAAATTTTTGAAAAATAAAATGAACCTAAAAGAATTATATCAAGAAATTATTTTAGATCATGGAAAAAATCCTAGAAACAAAGGCAAATGTGAAAAGTTTAATAAAGACGCTAAAGCGCACAATCCCTTATGTGGAGACAAAGTGCATATTTATTTAAAACTGAACGACGAAAAAAAAGTAGAGGATTTAAGCTTTGAAGGAGAAGGATGCGCAATATCTTTAGCTTCAGCATCTATTCTTACAGAAACTATTAAAGGGAAAGATTTTGATAGTGCAAAAAAAATAACAAGTGAGTTTCTGGAAATGATCAAGGATAAAAGGAATATTAAAGACGATAATTTAAATGAAGATCAAAAAACAACAATAATGTCTTTATCTGGAGTGAAAGAATTTCCTATGAGAGTTAAATGTGCTACAATGGCTTGGCACACTTTTGTGTCTGCATTAGAGGGAAAAAACACTAATGAGTAAATTAAAAGAAAAAGTAATCACAGAAATTAAAAAGATTTACGATCCAGAAATACCAGTTAATATTTATGAATTAGGGTTGATTTACAATATTGAGGTATTTGAAGAAAAAAAAGTGAATATTAACATGACCTTAACAACACCCAACTGTCCAGTCGCAGATAGTTTGCCAAAAATGGTTAAAAACAATATATTGAAAATTGATGGTGTTTCAGATGTAAACGTCAATTTGGTTTGGGACCCTCCTTGGACTAAAGACAAAATGTCAGAAGCAGCTAAATTAGAATTAAATTTATGAGTGAAAAAATAATAAAACTTAGCGACAAGGCTGTGAGCAGAATAAAGGAAATTATGTCTCAAGCTAAAAACTCAACTATAGGAGTTAGAGTAGGCGTAAAGTCAGGAGGTTGTGCAGGTATGTCTTACGTAATGGAATATGCTAAAGAAGTTAAACCAAATGAGGAAGTAATTGAAGATAAGGGTGTAAAAGTTTTAATTGATCCAAAAGCTATCATGTACCTTTTAGGAACTGAAATGGACTATAAAAAAGAAAAATTCTCCTCTCAGTTTGTTTTTAAAAATCCTAATGAGACAGAGAGATGTGGATGTGGGGAGTCTTTTAAAGTATAATTAACTTGAGTAATACATCTCAAATTCAATAGGATGTGGCGTGTGTTCAAATTTATAAATTTCTTGAAATTTTAAATCTATGTAAGCATCAATTTGATCATCAGTAAAAACTCCACCTTGTGTTAAAAATTTTCTATCTTTATCAAGATTTTCCATTGCTTCTCTCAAAGATCCACAAACAGTAGGTAGTTTTTTAACTTCATCTTCAGATAAAGAATATAAATCTTCATCGAAAGATTTTCCTGGATCTATCTTGTTTTTTATTCCATCTATTCCAGCCATTAACATTGATGCAAATGTCAGATAAGGGTTTCCTGCAGCATCAGGAAATCTGATTTCCATTCTCGCGGCTTTAGGATTCATTATCACAGGTATTCTACATGAGGCAGACCTATTTCTAGCAGAGTAAGCTAATATAACAGGTGCTTCAAAACCAGGAATTAATCTCTTGTAACTGTTGGTAGTAGCATTTGCAAAAGCATTAATCGCCTTAGCATGTTTCAAAATACCTCCAATATAGTAAAGAGCAGTTTTTGATAAACCTGCATATTCTTTACCCATAAATACTGGTGTGTTACCTTTCCAAACCGATTGATGGCAATGCATTCCAGAACCATTATCACCTTTTACTGGCTTTGGCATAAACGTAGCTGTTTTTCCAAAAGAATGAGTAACCATTTGAACTGCATATTTATAAAGCTGAACATTGTCAGCCATATTTGTTAGTGTTCCAAAGTACATTCCTAACTCGTGCTGACTTGGAGCAACTTCATGATGATGTTTTTCAACTTTAACACCCATATCTTTTAGTGCTTTTAAATATTCACTTCTCATATCTTGAGCACTATCTACTGGAGGAACAGGGAAGTACCCACCTTTAACCCCTGGTCTATGACCCATGTTTCCATTCTCATATTTTTTTCCAGTATTGTAAGGACCTTCTGAACTATCAATAAAGAAACTTGTTTCATTCATATCATTCTTAAATCTAACATCATCAAATACAAAAAATTCTGGTTCAGGACCGAAATATGCTTTGTCTCCTATTCCTGATTTTTTAAGATACTCTTCAGCTTTTTTTGCTGTACCTCTTGGATCTCTTTCATAAGGACTTTTTTTAACTGCATCTAAAATGTCACAAAAAATATTTAAAGTCGTATGGGAATTAAAAGGGTCAATTATAGGTCTATCTAAATCTGGTTTTAAAATCATGTCTGACTCGTTTATAGCTTTCCATCCTGCTATGGACGATCCATCAAAAAATACCCCTTTATCAAGCATGTCTTCATCAACAACTGTTGCATCCATTGTTAAATGTTGTAATTTTCCTTTAGGATCGGTAAATCTTAAGTCGACAAATTCTATTTGTTTGTCTTTAATTAATTTTAGGACGTTTTTAGAGCTCATATTTTAAAACCTTGTAATTTTAAGTGTCATTGATACTTAAAAAACTGTATTGAACATATACAATATATAATCATCAAGTTTCAAGATATAGATATTAACATATATCAGCTATGCACTTAATTCATAACACAATTTATTACACTATTCTTTTGTTATTAAAATGAGAGAAGCCAGACCTATAGATTTCTTTCTTCTAGTATTACTAGGCCTAATTTGGGGGTCTTCATTTTTTAATATTAAGATCGCTACATTTTCATACGACCCTTTCACTTTAGCTTTAATTAGAGTTATCTTCGCAAGTATACCTTTATATTTACTTTGTAAGTACAAAAATATTCAAATAGAAGCGTTTTCTAAAAATTGGAAACCATACGCTCTTATTGGACTTTGTAATATTGCAATTCCGTTTACTTTAATTGCAATAGGAACAGCAAAGATAAATAGTTATCTCGCAGCAATTTTAATGAGCACAACACCTATGAGTGGAACGATTTTAGCTCATTTTTTTACCAAAGATGAAAAAATAAATTTTTTAAAATTTTTAGGAATTTTAATTGGTTTTTGTGGGATTATCTTTTTATTTTTTGACAAAGTGATAATTAATGAAAAAAACTATATCTATGTGTTAATTACAATTTTAGGTTCTACATTTTATTCAATTGGAGGAGTTTTAACTTTAAAACTAAAAACTAAAGGTAACGAAAACGTGACTACATCAACAACGCTTTGGTCAGTAATTTTTTTATTTCCTTTATCTATGATTTTTGAAACACCTTGGCAATTAACCCCATCATTAGGTTCTACTTTATCACTTTTATATCTTGGGGTTGTAGCAACTGGATTAGCATGGTTAATAAGATTTAGAATTCTAACTGTAAACGGGCTAGTTTTTCAAACTCAAGTGGCATACCTAATTCCTATTTTTGGAGTGTTATTTGGATATTTTTTAATGGATGAAATAATTACTTGGAGAGTTTTGATTTCATTGATTATAATAATATTAGCTATTTATATTGTAAAAAAAAATAATAAAGGAATAAAAAAATAAAATGCAAACAGAGTCGGTTGAGTTGAGTTTTTTGTCAGTTTTTGCATTTATAACTTTTTTTATTTTTTTAATAGTAAGCAAATATTTTGACAAGCTAAACAACGGACTTCTTTTAGACGAAGATTTTTTAAAACCTCAAGCATTTCATAACGAGCCAATTTCACGAAGTGGTGGCGTAGCTAGTATAATTTCACTATTTGTATTTTTTGGTATAAATTATCTTCTTTTTTCAAATATTCTTTATGAATACATCTTTTTATGTACCAGTTTATTTTTAATTGGGTTTTTGGATGATATTAAAATAAAGATAAGTCCAAATATTAGATTAATATTAATGGTTATTTTGTTAACCATATTTATAATTTATCAACCTATTAATATTTTAAATATTGATTTAATCTTTTTAAATTTATGGTTACAAAATAAAGTCTTTTCAATTTTTTTTGTAATTTTATGTTTTTTATTTATTGTTAATGGTGCAAACTTAATTGATGGGTTTAATGGACTTTTGACAATTAACTTAATAATTATTAACTCTGTTTTACTATTTATTAATCTTGATAATAATGAAATTGAATTTTCATTTTTTTTAACAGCACAAGTAATAATATTAATTTCTTTTCTTCTTTTTAATTTTCCAAAAGCTAAAATGTTTTTAGGTGATAGTGGTTCATATTTATTTGGGTCACTTGTTGCCTTAAATATTATTATTACCAATAATTTAAATCCATATATTTCCTCATTCTTTTTTTGCATATTACTATTTTATTTATTTTTTGAAGTTTTTTTTTCTTTTGTGAGAAAAATTTATCAAAAAAAACCACCGATGCTTCCAGACAACGCTCATTTACATATGCTTTCTTTTATTAAAATTTCTGAAGTCTTAGGAAAAAGTAGAGGCAATTATATAAATTCTATCATTATCAATTCAATTTTTTGCATTCTAGTTTTACCTAGTATTTATTTTTCAGATAACGGTTTAATTTGTAAGTATTGGTTTTTTTCTTTAGTTTTAATTTATGTATTAATTTATGTTAGACTTTATCGTTTAACAAAAAATTGAATTGATATATAAAACAATAATTATGATTGGGGCAAGTGGCGGAATTGGTATACGCGCTGGTCTTAGAAACCAGTGCCGCAAGGCTTAAGAGTTCGAGTCTCTTCTTGCCCACCAAAAAATATGAAAGT
>MDTG01166599.1_pt1 | contig 12513 bp, 11 predicted proteins | sample 811421 | NCBI WGS metagenome assembly MDTG01 (sample SAMN05326645, study PRJNA326480) | marine metagenome | isolation source: seawater | place: Pacific Ocean: South East | collected 2011 | reverse complement strand
TCGACTATAGATAATGCACTTCCAATATGCGAAGCCTTAGCAGCGTGAACCATTTTTAGGCAATCAATCCTAATTAAATACGCTAATTTCTTTGAATCATTACTCATTTATTTTTTGTGACTCTTTTTGCCATTCTGATGTTAGTTTAATTATTTCTGAAAGACTATAGTTGACAGACAAATTAAGGGTTTCTTTTGTATGTTCAGTATTTGGAAAATAATAATCTGAGTGAGATTTATTTGAGTCAACATTTCCTATAGATATATCACTATCAGATTTTAGTTCTAGCTTTATCTGCTCGGCTAGAGATTTAATAGAGACGCTTTGATCATTCCCTACATTATATGACTTTCTATTTTCACCCTTGATTGCAATCCTTAAGAGCCATATACAAACATCTGCTAGATACAAATAACTTCTATAGACCTTGCCATTTCCTGTAATTTCTATCTTTGTGTTATTCAAAGCAGCAAGCATGAAATTTCCAAATGCAAAATGCTTATCCAGGGGCAGATGAGGTCCTGCCATTGCAAAACATCTTGCTGATGATACAGATATATCGTATTCATTTGCAAAGCAGTTAGTTAAAAACTCTCCGCCACATTTACCCAGTGAATAAGCTGAGTTTAAGTTAATGAAATCTATCTCCCCACGATAATCTTCATTAATTCCCTTTTCTTGAATATCAGATTTACCATATACTGCTCCAGAACTCAGATATAAAAATCTTTTAGCTTTAGATTTTGTAGCTTGAAGCAAAGAATTATAGGTTCCAAGTATATTTGAAATATATGTTTCGCTGTCTGTGTTGACGTTTACAACATCTGCAGCGCCATGAATAAATAAATCTACTTTATTATTTATACTAAAGTCCCTTACATCTTCTTCAATAACTGTGACTCTTATGTCATGACACAAAAGGGGATAATTATCACCAAATTTTTTTTTACTTCTAGTCAGTATAGAAATAGATAAGTTTAAATTTAATTTATCATCTGCAAACAAAAGAGAGGCTAATAGCCATTTTCCAATAATACCAGTTGCTCCTGTTATAAAAATACTTTTACCTTGCAATTCTTTAAGATCATTTTCTAAATATTTGACAATAAAGCTAAGATCTTTCTCAGATAAATAATAACTAGGCATAAAAATCGGATAATAGAACTATGTTATCTAACGAAAAACCTGCTTTTATAAGATCATTGGTGATTTCAGTGGCATAGCCAAATGAAAAGATTAAACAATAACCATCTTTAAATTTGGGTAAGTCTTTTTTACCACAAATTGGTATGCCTGTTTTAGGAGCTAAATAAACATTGCTTTTGTAGTTTGAATCTACTAAACCACTAAATCTCTCAAAATTATCCATTGCAGCCAAGGTCATTACGCCTCTTCCTCCAGCACCATAGCCTATTATTGGTGACTGTTCGGGGAGTTCAGACACCCATTTATCTAATTTATAAATCGTTTCTTTAATTCTATTATTTAGGTTTACAAATGATGCATCGGTATGAAGTGCAGTAATAGGATTTGAGTGATTTTTATTCTTTTTTGCAACCACTAGCAATGAATTAGCTCTTGTTTCTGAATCATCAAGTGGATTTATGCTAATAACTTCAAACCCCTGGGATTCAATAAGTTTAGTAATATCATCTGCATTCATATATATTGTGTGTTCATGTTCAAATAAGCAAAATTCAGTTCTTTCAACAATCTTCTCTAAGTCATGAACTTCAACAGCTACCAAGCCCCCATCACTGAGAACCTTATGAGCAGTTCTAAGATAGTCTATAGGATCAGGCATGTGATCAAATGTATAAGACGAGATGCATACATCAAAAGAATTTTCAATTGATAAATTTGTGTCAAACAATTTTAGGTCAGTTTTAATTCCTGAGTCATTTGAAACCTTTACAAGGTAGTCACTTGGTTCTATGCCAAGAACCTCGTATCCAATTTTTTTAAAAGACATTAATTGTACGCCGTCACCTGACCCAGCTTCAATAACTGACTTTGCCTCAGATCCATTAGCTTTGTAATATAACTCGCTCATAATCTCAGCATATCTGTCAAAAAATATTTTTGTAAACTCAGAATGGCCGCTACTGTAGTTATAATCTTTATAGTAATCTGCATAAGAGAAATTAACTGGATTTTGTACAAAACCACATTTTTTACATTCATATATTAAAATATCTTTGATAAATTCAGAGCTGGCTAAATCGCCAACCTCAACAAAGCCATCTGTTAAAGGCATTTTATTAAGAATTACCTCGGGCTCTCCAAGTGGTGCCTTACATATTCTGCAATTACATGTTTTTTCATCGACTACCATCATTATTCTCCTATTTCTTCATATTGTTCTATCTGCTTTATCGTGAAATCTTTGATGTTTCCAGCACTATAATAGACATCATACCAAGACAAAACTTTATCCAATGTTTCTTGAATATTCCATTTTGGCTCCCAACCAATATTTTCTTTTGCTAGCGAGTTATTTAGGTGTAAATAATTTGTTTCATGGAAAATGGCTCTATCTTTTTCATAAATTACATTTTTATCTGTAGTATTGTTTATAATTTTAATTAAGTCTGAAACGCTTGAAGTGCCATCAAGATTTGGTCCAAAGTTATATGCTTGATCTATTTCATTTCCAAGAAATAGTTTTTTTGCAACAATCATATATCCAAATAAAGGCTCTATAACATGCTGCCAAGGTCTTACAGCACTTAGATTTCTTATCGAAAGATCACTACCTTTGTATATATGACGAACAATGTCAGGTATCAACCTGTCTTTGCTCCAATCGCCGCCACCGATAACATTTCCAGCTCTTACAGAGGTAAGCTTTATTTCTTTATGTTGGGTATTATCTTTATATAAATTTTGATAGCAAGAAGCTACTAACTCTGCACAAGCTTTGCTGTTGCTGTATGGATCGAAACCACCAAGCCTATCATCCTCTTTGTAACCATCTTCAAGTTCAAGATTTTCATAACATTTATCTGATGTGATATTTACTACTGTAGTTGTATTTTGTGTTTGGCGAGAGCACTCTAGTATGTTTGCAGTTCCTATTACATTAGTTTCGTAGGTCCATAATGGTGATTTATAGCCCTCTATTACCAGAGATTGCGCTGCCAAATGAAAAACAATTTCAGGTTCCGTCTCTTGGAAAACTTTATTAAGAGATTCAAAATCACGAATATCACCAATATGTGAATTTATATCATTCTGAATATTTGTACATTTAAATAATGATTCTTCAGAATTATTTTCCAGAGAAAATCCAGTAACATCTGCTCCAAGCTTGATTAGCCATAATGCTAACCAGGAGCCTTTAAAACCAGTATGTCCAGTGACTAAAACTTTTTTGTTATTCCAGAAGGACATTTCTATTTCCACACCTTCCATGGAGCCTTATTGCTTTTCCATAATTCATTTAAATAACTTTTATCTCTCAAGGAATCCATGGGATGCCAGAAACTATCATGATAGTGCGCAGCAAGTTCACCCATCGATGCTAACTTGGATAATGGTTCTCTCTCCCAAATAGTTTCATCTGAATCAATTAAATCTAATACAGATTTGTTTAAAATAAAATATCCACCATTTATTCTTCCACCATCGCCAATAGGTTTCTCATCAAAAGACTCAATCAAATTATCATCATTGATTTGAATTGCACCAAATCTTCCGGGTGGACTTACAGCTGTTAGAATAGCTTTAACATTACTCTTTTTATAACTTTGTTCTAATTCACTTAAATTTACATCACTTACACCGTCACCGTATGTCATATGAAAATCATCTGTTTTCAAGTAAGGCTCAATTCTTTTTAGTCTTCCTCCAGTCATTGTATTTAGTCCAGTATCAACTAAAGTAACGTTCCAAGATTCATTTGGATTTGTGAGTATATTTGTGTTACCAGTCTTTAAATTTACTTCAAAATTAGAGTTATTTAATGCATATCTTTGAAAGTAATCTTTTATAACCTGGCCCTTATATCCACAACAAATTATAAAATCATTAAACCCATGAAAAGAGTATGTTTTCATTATGTGCCATAAAATGGGGTTTTCTCCAATCTCAATCATAGGCTTTGGCTTGTCATGACTTTCTTCAGATATTCTTGTGCCAAAACCACCAGCCAAAATTACTACTTGCATTTTATTCTCCTTGAATCTCCAATTGCCTATTATTCACTTTCCAAATAGTTTTACAATTATTGAGTGACTCTAGTCTATGAGCTATTATAAATATAGTTATATCAGGATCTAATTCATAAATATTTTTCATTATTTTCTTTTCCATTTGATAATCAACAGCACTTGTTGCTTCATCTAAGATTAGAACTTTTGCATTACGATATAAAGCTCTAGCAAGACCAAGTCTTTGCCTTTGCCCACCAGATAATTTATGGCCTCCTTCTCCTACAGATTTCTCATTGATGCCATATTTTTGAAGTATTTCTGAGTCTAAACAGGCGGCATTGATGCATTTTTCAGCCCAATTCTCATTAATCTTAGAAGGACTATCTAAGAAAGATAAATTTTCTAACAATGTGCCATTAATGATGTAAATAGATTGATGAACATATGCAATGTTGTTCTGCCATGCAGATTTTAACTTAGCATTGAGTTTTTTATCATCTATTAATATATTTCCTTTAGATGGAGTTAGAAGTCCTGAAATTATATCTACCAAAGTACTTTTTCCGCTTCCAGTAATTCCAACAATACCAATTCTGTCACCTTTTTTAACATCTACGTTAACATTTTCAAGTATTATAGAATTTTCGTCATCTCCATAACCAAATGAAATTTCTCTTAATTTTATGTTATCAAGGAATTCCATGGCTATGGCTTTTGTATCATTATGATGACTTTGTTCGGTTAAGATAATTTGCAAAATGTCATTAAGAGAAACAGAGCCCGCTTTGAGATTTGAAAGAGCTGAAAAAGCTTGTTGGACAAGAGGCAGTAATTTTTGAACACCAAATGCAAGTGCTCCAAGGACTGGAATAACTAGCTGAGAAGTTTCTGTTGAGCTTGCATACATATATCCAATCCATGCCAAAACAATCATGCCCAATGCTTCAACTAAAAATTTTGGGAAAGAGGATATAATTTGATTTTTAGCCTGTGTCTCTCTAAGATTCAAATCACGCTTCTTATAGTTATTTATAAAAGATTTTTGTAATTTATATAAAATAACATCTCTTATCGCTCCTAATGAATCTTGAACACCCATAATGATGCGATTGCTTTCATTAACTACAATTTGACTATTTTTAAATAATCTTAATCTAACGTAATGATTAATCAAAAGATAAAAAGAGGTTATAAAAATGAACGCTAAAAATGTAACTAGTGGCTCCATTATTAATAAAAGTATAAGTATCATTACGCCAAGCACGAGAGTGTTAATCAAAGTTAATGCTGGAAAAAGATTTTCATATATTATGCTATCGGCTTTTCTAGTTACGCTGTTAAGAATTTCACCACTTGGAAATTGCTGAATTTCCATAAAGTCCTTATTTAAAATTTTTGTAAAGACCGCTACTCCTGTCTCATGACCAGATCTAAATGCAAAGTGTGTCATGATTCTAAGATTTATAATTCTTACTATTGCTGAGATAACTGCAAAACTAGAAAATATAATTGTCATATATAAAATAAGCTCATTCTGTTTATTAATATTTAAAATAGCTAAAATAGATGCCAACTCCGGCATATCTAAGATGACTTCTGGTGCTGCAATGGAGGATAAAAATGGGATTATTGTTCCTATACTAATTAGTTCAAGGAACCCAGAAATAATCATAATAAAAATCACCATTGAGAATTTGTATTTATTCTTCAAGAAAATTAACTTTAGCAATGATTTTATGTTTTGAATTTCGTTAATACTCTTACTCATTTTTATAAAGAAATTTAGAATTATGTTTGATATTTGTTCCTATTTGAAATGCTGGCCATAACATTAAAATGTACTACTTCCTGCATGTATCTTGATTATTACAAAACCATTTATAAGTTTCAGACAAACCATCTCTCAAGCTATGTTTGTTCTGCCAACCTAATGATTTTATTTTGGTTATATCTAATAATTTTCTTGGAGTCCCATCGGGCTTGCTCAAATCCCATTCAATTTTTCCATTAAAGTCTACTATTTCACAAATAATTTCAGCAAGATCTTTGATTGAATAATCTATACCTGAACCTACATTAATATGGGAAATCATTGGCAGTGTCTCTTTGCTGTATGAGTTTTGACTTAAATTCATAATATGAATTGAAGCCTCAGCCATGTCGTCAACATGTAAAAATTCTCTCATTACTGATCCTGTGCCCCAAAGAACTACACTCCCAAGTTTTTTTATTTTTGCATCATGAAATTTTCTAATTAATGCTGGAATAACATGACTATTTTCAGAATTAAAGTTATCACCTGGCCCGTAAAGATTTGAAGGCATAACGCTTCTGAAATCAGTTCCATACTGCCTATTATAGCTTTCACACATTTTAATGCCTGCAATTTTAGCAATTGCATATGGTTCATTAGAGCTTTCAAGATAGCCATTTAGTAAAGCATCTTCTGAGATTGGCTGCTCAGCTAATTTTGGATAAATGCATGACGAGCCTAAAAATAATAGTTTTTTTACTTTTGTCTTATAAGACGCATGAATAATATTATTTTGAATCATTAAATTTTGATATATAAAATCTGCTGGATATTTTTTATTAGCATATATACCCCCAACTTTTGCTGCGGCTAAATAGACTTCATCAAAATTATTTTCTTCAAAAAATTGCAATGTTTTGGATTGATTGATTAAATCTAATTTGGATCTGTTGACTATTACAATCTTATTATTTGTAAGAGTTAACTTTTTATAGATTGATGAACCAACCATACCTTGGTGGCCAGCAACAAATATATTTTTCATAGTCTATAAACTACTCGTATAAGCCATCAAGGCCATTAATTTTTAAAAGTTTTCTTTGTTTCGCTAATTTTAAATCTTCTTCAACCATTTCAGCACACATTTGTTGAACTGTAATTTCTGGGACCCAACCTAATTTTTCTTTAGCTTTTGACGGATCGCCTAGCAGGGTCTCAACCTCTGTAGGCCTATAATATCTTTGATCAATTCTTATAATTACGTCACCAATATTAATTGAAGAAGTATTTTTCTCATTAAAGGATTTAACAATGCCAACTTCTTCAATTCCATCTCCCTTAAATTCAATTTCTATACCCAATTCTTTTGCTGTCCACTTAACAAACTGTCTAACAGAGAACTGAATTCCTGTTGAAATAACATAATCTTCAGGCTCTTCCTGTTGAAGCATCATCCATTGCATTCTTACATAATCTTTAGCATGCCCCCAATCACGCAATGCATTCATATTTCCAAGATATAGACATTTTTCAAGTCCTTCGGAGATGCTTGTTAAACCCCTTGTAATTTTTCTAGTAACAAATGTTTCACCTCTTCTTGGAGACTCGTGATTGAAAAGAATTCCATTACAAGCATACATCCCATATGCTTCGCGGTAATTAACTGTTATCCAATAGGCATATAACTTTGCAACACCATATGGAGAACGAGGATAAAAAGGAGTTGTTTCTTTTTGCGGTATTTCTTGAGCCAATCCATAAAGCTCTGAAGTTGATGCTTGATAATACTTTGTTTTTTTTTCTAGTCCAAGAAAACGAATTGCTTCAAGTAATCTCAAAGATCCTATTGCATCTACATCAGCAGTATATTCTGGTGATTCAAAGCTTACAGCTACATGAGATTGAGCACCTAAGTTATAAACTTCATCTGGCTGAATTTGTGAAATAATTCTCGTTAAATTAGATGAATCAGTTAAATCGCCATAATGAAGAACAAAATCTTGTTTGTCTATATGAGGATCTTGATATATATGATCAATACGTTGAGTATTTAAAGAGGATGAACGGCGTTTAATTCCATGGACTTCATAGTCCTTTTCAAGCAAAAATTCAGCTAAATAAGAACCGTCTTGGCCAGTTACTCCAGAGATTAAAGCTTTTTTTTTCATATTTTATTTACTCTCCACTAGACCTTGTATGTTAGCAAAACGAATAATATCATCTTCACTAAAATAAGTTTTAGTTTGTATCTCAACAATTCATTGATTTTATCATATTCACTAATGGTTCTAACATAACGAAATACTTTTATGTATTTATTAGATATATAAATATATGACTCATTTCATCCATTTATAATAAGCCTTAGAAAATTTTAAAGAATTATTAGCTCTGAACTTTACGAGGATTTAAATAATTTGAAATTAGAGAAAATACAAGACTGAATATAAACCCAAGAAATGTTCCAATTATGCATATAATCGATCTTGTGGGAGAGGATTTTTTTTCAGGTGCAATTGGTTTCGAAATTGGTTTAAACACATAATCTTCCGTAGCTTCAGTTAAAGCAAGGGTTTTAATCTGATTTTCAATGAGATTTGAAATCGCGACTTTTGTTTCAGATAAAGTAATTGAACTGATAGTCTCATTTAAAAAATCAAGTGAGTTTTTAGCCACCTCTTTGTCTAAGTCTCTCATATACAGATTTGCATTTTTAATTATCAGCATTAACCATTTTTGAGCAACATATGGTGAAATATGATCAATCTCAATTGATACAAATGAAGTTTGTTTATCTTGGTTTACACGAAGAATTTTTTTATATGTTTCATATGCGTCTTGATTTGTTGGTTTATCAATTTCAGGTATAGAAACATACTTTATTTTATTAGTAGTCTCATTCCACTTTTGAGCAGCAACTAAATCATTGAATTCAATATTAGGTAGAAATTGTTCAACAAAAAAATCATATGATTTGATTCTTTCTATAGCTTCCGTTGTTTTACTACCTGAGTCTGTACCTAGATCAAAACCAGCAAGACCTGCTAATGACGAATAATTACCTAATTGGCTACTAAGAGAGTTATTAGCTTGTATTGGCGATAAAAGTGATTTTGATGTGTATATATTTGGAAGTGATAAAGCATACATAACACTAAAAATTGCTGACAAAAATGTAATAATAAATATAACAACCCTGCGCTTCCATAGTATTTTTATCAATTCAAAAATGTCTATTTCTTCATCAAAATACTTTGTACTTGTATTAAATTTCTGATCTGTCATATCTTCGAGTTTAGAAGTTTTATCTAGTATTTGATATTAATTTTTAATTATTATCGAAATATGACAAAAGATTATATCTTTTATACTTTTAAAAAGATATAAATAGAGATTTGAAGAATGGTACCCGAGGCCGGACTTGAACCGGCACGATATTTCTATCGAGGGATTTTAAGTCCCTTGTGTCTACCAATTCCACCACTCGGGCATTTTTTACAAAATTTTCTCCTATTTAGAAACATTTTACTATAATTTTTTTAGATTATGATGGAGGCTGAAGCCGGAATCGAACCGGCGTAAACGGCTTTGCAGGCCGCTGCATAACCACTCTGCCATCCAGCCTTCGTCTGCATTGTATAGTAAAAGAAAATTATTAGTATGCAAAATTAATAATTATTTTGGTGTATAGTACTCTGTTCTTTCAATATCATCTTCGATGCATGCTTCTCCATATTGTATTTCTATTAAATGACATTTTTTATTATAGGGATTAGTAATTTGATGCCACATACCAAGAGGAACTATGTAATGATCGAATTTATTAAGTTTTATTTTTTTACTATTGTTAGGATTTTTTTCACTGTAATAAACAACACATGAACCTTTGCTTACAAGCCATATTTCACTTCTTTTAAAATGTTTTTGAAAACTCATTCCCTGACCTGGATTTACAATGAGCTCTTTTACTTTAATTTCTTTACCATCTTCATATAGATTAAAAAAGGAACCCCATATTCTTTCTTCAAAATAATTTTTCCATTTTTTTAAAATCCAAGATGATGAATTTTTTTTGTTATTGCCTCCAACACCGAATTTAAATTCAACTCCTTTTACAATCATTTCAGGAATATTTCCCTTGTCTCTGTCACCACCGTTTGCAAAAATTATTTGATCATTTGGAAAATTTTCTTTAACTTTTTCTAATGCGTTAATACAACTCCCAATATTATCATCAATAAAGTCAACCACTTCGTCAACAAATTTTAAATTTTCTATAATAGTTTTTCTTTCAGAAAATGGCATAAAAAATTTTCCTTTCTTATTTATAAGCCAATCATCACTGTTTAATGCAACTATTAGCTTATCGCCAATATTTTTGGCTGATTTTAAATACTCTATGTGACCAGAATGTATTGGGTCAAATCCACCACTAACAACAATAATTTTCATAATATATTTTCATTGTAATTAATGTTTTGATCTTTTTCTCTATCGCTTATATCTTCATATTGACTTCGAATCTTGTTATTAATTTCTTTTACCTTCTGAAGTAATTTAAATGGACTATCAATATTTTCTGAATATTTTATAAGTGCATTACAATCTTTTGGAAAGCATGGGCCTCCAAAACCAAATCTTCCATCTATTCCTGGCACCATCATATGGGAGTTTCCCATTCTTTTATCATTAGATATTATTTTTATAAAGTGTTCCCAATTTTCTTTAGAGCCTGATTTGTTAAAAATTTTATAAACTTCGTTAAAAAAAATAACTTTTGAAGATAGAAAAGAATTTATTGTATATTTAATAAGGCTAGCAGATATTGAGTCTGTAAATTGATATGATTTGGTTTTGCACTTTGTATAAATTTTATAGAAATTACCTAAGATTTTCGTTACTTTTTTATCACCTCCAAAAACAATTAAATCTGAATTTATAAAGTCCTCATTCGCATGTTTTTCTCTTAAAAACTCTGGGTTAAAAACTAATTTAGCGATTTTTTTTTCAAACAAGTTTATGTAGATCGGTAATACAGTACTTTTTATAACTATTAATGCTGAAATACTTGATTCAACTATTTCATTAATAACATTTTGAAGTATTGATATATCTTGAGATCCATCATCATTCATTGGGGTGGGTACGCATATAAAACATATGTCTGGATTAAATTCCTCTAAGTCATTTATGCTTGTATTAAGGGTTGGATCCACCTTAAATAATTGAACACTTTCTTTAAGTCCATTTTCAAGTGCCTTCCCAACAAATCCATACCCTATTATTCCTACTTTCATTTTATTTTTTAAATGTTGCAATAGTATAAATATAACCTGTATAAACAGTGATCAAAGCAGTAACAATAAGAAAAATATCTCCGATTACTATTAAAAGCATTTTGTTAAACGCTAATGCAATTAAATAAAAAAGGATTGTGAATAATTGCATTGAGGTCTTTATTTTAGCTAAATAAGTAACCTTAGTTGCATTTGAGTTATTATTTTTAGAATTAAAGTCTCTTAAAGCACTTACCCAAATTTCTCTTGCAATAATTATTGATGCAAAAAACCCAATTAAATAACTTGATAAATTTAGTGCCAATGCAAAGAAAAGAAATACTATTAATATCTTATCTGCTATTGGATCAAGTATTTCGCCGATTGACGATGTCAAAGAATATTTTCTAGCTAAAAACCCATCAACATAATCTGTAAGACCTGCTAACAAAAACATTATCAATGCAAGTAAATATGAATTATAAAATGAAATTAAGATATAAATAACAAATGCCAAAATTATTCTTGTGTATGTTAATAAATTTATAAATATCGCCATTATTTATTAAGTTGTTTTATTTCATAAGCTATTTTCTCACTAATTCCATTAACAGTCATTAAATCTGCAACAGTCGCCTTTTTGATATTTTTTATATTTTTAAATCTCTTCATTAATCTTTGTTTTATTATTTTCCCAATTCCATAAACAGTATCCAATTCTGATCTTGTAATATTTTTTCTTTTCTTGTTCCTTAATGCTTTTATTGCAAATCTATGAGATTCATCTCGTATTTCTTGTAAAATTAAAAATGCTTTTGAATTTTTATCAATTTCTAATATACCATTTTTGCTTATTATAGTTTCTGTGGCTCTAATTCTGTCCGCGCCCTTTACAATCGAAATTGTGCTCAAATCCTTATGATCAGATTTTTCAATAACAGATTGAACAAATTTTAGTTGTGTTTTACCTCCATCGATTAACAATAAATCTGGTTTAGTTTTTGGATCATTAAAATATTTGATTCTTCTCTCCAAAACATTTTCAAGTGAGCCAATATCGTTACCAGATAGTTCTGCCGGAATATTAAACAATATATAATTCTTTTTTTGTGGACCTTGCTTAGAGAATACTACACATGATGCTACAGCATTATCACCCGAAAAATGACTTACATCATAACCCTCAATTTTTTCAATATTTTCTATTCCTAAGTAATTGCTAAGCTCCTGCATTGCAAAAGTATACTTGTCCTCTTTGCTAATATGATTTTTTATGACCTGTTTTGCATTAAGTCTGCATAAATTAAAAATAGGTCTTATGGATTTATTT